>Ga0209274_10000254_pt1 | contig 39783 bp, 25 predicted proteins | sample HubBroMetageREF1_FD_188343 | JGI IMG/M metagenome (GOLD analysis project Ga0209274, IMG submission 188343) | Reference soil microbial communities from the Hubbard Brook experimental Forest, New Hampshire, USA - Hubbard Brook CCASE Soil... | ecosystem: Environmental > Terrestrial > Soil >...
TTGCGGAGACGAATCTCAACTTCTACAAAGATAACCGGATTACGGAAAGAGTTAATTTTCAATTCCGGTTTGAGATCTTCAATTTCTTCAACCGGCCGAACTATGCCAACGCTGATACCAATTTGCCCGATGGCACTTTCGGCCAGGCGACGGGATCGCACGAGCCTCGATTCTGGCAACTGGGAGGCAAACTTTCGTTCTAAGTTGTCAGGAAAACACACAACAAGCCGGCCCGCTTCGTTGGGAGCGGACCGGCTTTCTTTTTCGTTAAGGCGGGTCGAATTTCTCCGGTTGCGTTGAATCACGAAGTACAGGAGCATAGGAGGAAGAGGCGCCGCCCGGCCAATGATAATAGCCCCACACCCGATCCGATGGAGCTGCATTCTTCCTGGGTTGACTCTGCTGCTCTGCTGTGTGTTTGCCCAGACGGGAGCGGATTCTGGTCCGATCGCAGAGGCCCTACGCAATAAAGAATTTGAGAAGGCTCTCGAACTGCTTCGCCCGGCGTTGCAGCGGTCCTCTGGGAACGCCGAATTGTGGGCGATGCAAGGTGCGGCTTATGCCGGGGAAGGGCGTAAGCAAGGTGCCCTGGCTTCATTCCGCGCTGCGTTGAAGATTTCGCCCGATTATCTCCCCGCGCTGAAAGGAGCAATCCAGATTGAGTATGAGAGCGGCAGCAAGGACGCAATTCCACTCATCGAGCGTGTGCTTCGCTTGCGCCCCGATGACCAAACCAGCCACGGCATGTTGGCGGTGCTCGAGTATCAGCAGGGAAACTGCGGGGGCGCGGTGATTCATTTTGAGAAGGCCGGCACGCTGTTTGACTCTCGCCCAGACGGGTTGCATGCGTATGCCGCGTGCCTGGTGAAGCTCAGGGAACTCGATAAGGCGTCCCAGGTCTTGCATCAGACGGTTGCGCTCAGCCCGCAGGACGTGCGAGAGCGCCACTTGCTTGCGGCCGTCCAGTTGATGGCGCACCAGCCGCAGGACGCGATTTCTACCCTGCAGCCGTTTCTGCAGGGAACCGATGCCGATGTCGAGACTCTGGAATTGGCTTCGCGTGCATATGAGGATTCCAAGGACACACCCCAGGCGGTGAGTGCTCTGCGGCAGGCGATTCTGCTCGACCCGCAGAACGTCAATCTTTACATGGATTTTGCCAACCTGAGTTCCGCGCATGAGTCGTTTCAGGTGGGCATTGACGTGGTGAGCGACGGTATCGCCCAGCTGCCGAAGGCGGCGCCGCTTTACCTGGCACGTGGTGTTCTGTACGTTCAACTGGCCCAGTACGACAGGGCGGAGGCCGACTTTGAAGCGGCCCACGAACTCGATCCCCACCAGTCGCTCAGTGCCGCCGCGCAGGGACTCCTGGCAGAACAGGAGAATAATTTGGACGGTGCGTTGGCAACAGTGCAAACAAAACTGGCTGAAAGACCGAACGATCCGGTTCTGCTCTACCTGCGGGCGGACTTCCTGTCGCAAAAAGGTGTCGAGCCCGGCACACCGGAATTTCAATTGGCGATGCGCTCCGCCTCGCGAGCTGTCTCCTTGCGGCCGGGACTGAGCGGAGCGCGGACTGTGCTGGCGAAACTCGACCTGCAGGCGGGCCGCTACCAAGACGCTGTCGAGCAGTGCCGCAAGGCTTTGGAGCAGGATCCGAAGGACCAGACCGCTTTGTACCACCTGATCCAGGGCTTGCGGAAAACAGGGGACAAAACTGAGATCCCAGATCTGCTGCGACGACTGGCGCAACTGCGCAAGCAAACTGCACACGAAGAAAGCCAGCGCTATCAGTACAAATTAGTGGAAGACGACGCCCAACCCAAGTAGCTGGCAGCCGTGCACGGGTTCAACCTTGCCAGGTGTCAGCCCTTCAGCAATACATACGTGCTGTAACTTTCCTTCTCGATGTTCATGAACGGACGCATGGTTACGCTGCTTCCGTCGGCGGCGGTGGCAATCCAATCCCCCGTTGCATTGTTTGTGGGCTTGGCTTGCAGCAATGCGTTGCGAGCGAAGCTGGGCTGCGCATCGGCGATGGCGAGTAACACCAGGGGGCCTTGCACCAAGGCCACAAGATTGGGATGATTTGCATCCACCGTTTCCAGCCGAACTGGCATGGGGAGTTCCAGTTCGACGCGATCGCCGTCTTTCCAACTGCGCCGGATGCTGGCAAAGGTGCCCGGCTGCACAGGATCGGAAACTCGGTTGCCGTTGACAGAAAGCACTGGGTCAGGCGTTGCCCAACTCGGAATGCGGACGCGGAGCGTAAAGTCCTTGGGCGCTGAGGCGGACACCTGAATCTGGATTTTGTTATCGAAGGGATACTTGGTTTCCTGCTTCAGCCCGTACCGCCCGGCGGCGTCAGCCCATTGCACGCGCGAAGGAGTAAAGAGATTTACATACACGCCGTCGGGCGACCGCAGATACGTGCTGATGTGGTAATCGGCCGCCAGTTGCGGGAAGGTTCCTGAACAGCACGGCCATTTTTGGCCGTACCAGACCTTCTTGCCGATCGTGGCGTAGTCGGAATAGTAGAACGAAGTGCCGTCGGCCTGAATCGGCCAGGCTCCGAGGATCGTGTTGTACAGGACGCGCTCCATGCTGTCGCCGTATCGCGAATCTTTGCTGGTACGAAGCAGGTAGCGCGTGATCTTGAAATGGCCGTACGCGCCGCATGGCGTTTCGAAGCTGGCATGAGTCGTCGCAAGACTGTCGCCTAATTGTCCGGTGCCAGGTTCTCCAAACGACTCATTAGGTCCCCAGCCGCCGGTCGCGAAGCTCTGAGTCTTCACCAGCATCTCAAATCCGTTCTGGGCAGCTTTCAGATGCTGTTCGCTTCCCAGCGTGATGTAGGCCTGCATGGCCGAACTGAAGGCGTTCACATGGCTGTAGGCATGTTCGAAGGGCAGTACGTTGTTGCCTTCGGAAAGGGGATTGAAATAGGTGTCATCTTCGAGATACTGCTTCGCCATGTCGCGGTAGAAAGTGTTGCCACTGCGTTGATAGGCGAGAAACAGATTTTCGGGCAGAGTGTAAGTCTCGTCCCAAGTGAAGGAAGTATCCTTGTGCGGGCGGGAGCGCTGTTCCTGTCGGGATAAGGCTTTTTCAGGCAGATACGCAGCCATGGCGTGGGTCAGCTTTTCGTGAATATCCATGGCCAATGGATCATGGGTGAACTCGTGGGCGTCGATCAGGCCGCAGGAAACCTTGTCGTAGGTGTAGGCCGGAAGGCGATAACCCGCAAAAAACTTGGCTTTGGGATCGAGCGCTTCCCCATAGCCTTTCACCAGGCGATTGACTTTCGCCTTCGTAGATTCATCTCCCGTCACTGCATAGGCCCGCGCAAGTCCGGAGAGATATTGTCCGAAGGTATGGCCGGCGATGAAGCCATGAAAGTCATTACGTTCCAGGCTGAAACCGGTAAGGTCGTACCAGCCTCCCATGTCTTCGCCAGGCGCAGGCAAGCCGGCAACCTGCCGGAAGACCTTGAGCAGCCGGTCGTCGTCGAGATTCAGGAAACGGGCATGGTTTTCTTCGAACTGGCGTTTCATGGGGCCGTCGAGGAGTTCCACGTCGGAGTAGGCGAAAGTTGTGAGGGGGGTGTGAACCGCGACTGCCCCTGTGTCCGCCACCGCCCAGGAGGGAATGATCCGGGTGGTACAAGCCGCTGCGGTAGTAGCTGTAGCTGCTTTCACAAAGGTTCTGCGGCTGACGTGGGTAGACATGGATCCACCTCCTGAGCAATAGGTTGCAAGCTGTCGCAGCAAACGTTTACCAATTCAGCTTCCGCCTCCTGCGTTTATTTGTCAACTCCATCGCTGCGCGCCGAGCCCTGTCGAGGCTTCCTAGCAAAACCTGTCCGAAATGTACTCAGGCGGCAAACTCCTGTTTCAGCGCATCATCGATTTCTGACATCTCGGTAGAGAGCAGCCGGAACTCTGCTGCTCCGACGATTCCCGAGACTTGTTTTGCGCTGCGGAACCCGACGATCGCGCCGGTTACCGCCGGATTGTTCAGGGTCCAGGCAATCGCCACTTCTCCGGGAGTGCGCCCATGCCGATTTCCGATTTCACGCAGGCGCTCCACTAGTTGTAGATTCCGAGAAAGCAACGGTTCCTGAAAGTTAGGGAGATTTCTGCGCCAGTCCTCAGCCGTGAAGTTGGCTACTCGCTCGCGCGTCATCGCCCCGGTTAGCAGACCGGCGGACATGGGCGAATACCCAATGACACCGATGTTGTTCTGCGAAGTGAAAGGCAGGACGTCTTTCTCGACCTTACGGGTGACGATGGAATAAGGCGGCTGGAGCGAGGTGATGGGGGCAATCGCCAGCGCCCGTTGCATCTGAGAGACGCTGAAGTTGGAGACGCCGATGTATCGGATTTTGCCTTCCGTCCGCAGGCGCGCTAACTCGGTCCATGCTTCCTCGATGTCCTCATCCGGTTCGGGCCAATGGATCTGATAGAGATCGATTACATCCGTTCGTAGCCGGCGCAAACTGTCTTCGCATTCCCGCCGAATCGACTGAGCCTTAAGGCACGCCCCAACGGTTCCGTTGGCATCCCAGACCCGCTCGCACTTGGTAAACACGTAGGGCCTTGGGGTGCGTCCTTCGAGCGCCAGCGCCACTACTTCTTCTGAATGGCCAAGACCATAGAGTGCAGCTGTGTCAATCCAGTTGAGACCGTGATCTAAGGCAGCGTGAATTGCAGGGATGGAGTCGTTTTCGTTTTGGGGCCCCATGCTCCCGTTCCAACCAGATCCTCCCATAGCCCAAGCGCCAATTCCAATGGGCGTAATGTACAAGTCGCTGCTCCCGAGTCGCCGTTTTTCCATAGAGCTTCTCACTGAGATAACGTTGGGGTGAAGAATACACCAATTGTGTAATCGCTTGCTCAATGACTCAAGAAGCGAAGCTTTAGCCTGCCCGGCAAGAATTGGAAACCGGTAAAAACAAAAGGGGAACCCAGAGTGCAACTGGGAGTGCCCACTCGTCCGCCATTCATGATGGGTGTCGCTCAAGGAATCCTTTGACCGGTCGAATTGACGCGCTCGCACGCGCGACTGAAGTGGTTCAACTTGGCGCGGTGCTGGGCGCCTGTGTGCGGTAAGTTTGGGGGTAAGAATATCCGGTAGACAACTGTAAGTTGCTGACATTTATTAGTTTATTCAGATGGTCTTTCTGCGGATTTTGTTGTTCGAAGGCGGCGCTGGCGCAGTCCACCGTTCTCGACCCCGCCTGCGTCTTTCCCTCGGTCAGAATCGCAGCGGGCTCGTCCGCGCGAGGGCCTTAGCAGGCTCGGAGTGCGGCCAAAAACTTCTTGACAGCCCCTCCGCGGGAACGCTATAACCTGTTTTAATTAGGCGAGAAATCGTTTACTTTGCTGACCTAAACCACCACGTTGTGGAGGGGAACACTGTGGCAAACTCGAGGCCTTCGTCTGTTCTGCGGATGCTGTCCTTTCTGACTCTAGTGTTTTGCTGTCTTCCCGGTTTTGCTCAATACAGCAGCAACGTGCAGGGTGTAGTTTCGGATCCTGCCGGCGCCGCGATCAACGGAGCTTCCGTTGTATTGCGCAACCTGGATAACGGGGTCACAGCCACGACCACTACGAGTGATTCTGGAAACTACCGCTTCAGTAGCCTCTCCCCGGGCAACTATGCCGTGGACGCCGAGGCCAAGGGTTTCAGAAAGACGGAAGCTAACTTCGTGCTTAACACCTCGGAGACCAAGGGCATTAATCTGGCGTTGCCGGTTGCTAGTGCGCAGCAATCGATCACAGTGGAAGTGCATCCTCCCCTGGTTGACACCGATGACAGCCGACTGCAGGAGACCTTGTCCGCCGACACCGTTCGGGATCTGCCTTCAGCGAATCGCAACCTTTGGGATATCCTGGCCGTCACCCCCGGTGTGGTGGGCGTAGGTACGCGTCTGGCTGGAGAAGCTCCCGGTGGTCTGCCCGACAACTTCGGAACTCAAACTCCGCAAATCAGCGCCAATGGACGCAGCTACACCGGCAACGTCGTCATGGTGGACGGCCTGAATGTTACCAGCCCGGTCCAGAACGGAAATATCATTCTTGCGCCGATCCCGGATGCGGTGCAGGAGGCCTCGCTGCAGACAAACTCATGGTCGGCAGAAGACAATCTGGGCAGCTCGATCCTGATTCAGGTGACCACAAAGTCAGGGACGAACCAATTCCACGGTACGGGCAGTCTGTTTTTCGCGAATCAAGATTTGCAGGCGACGCCGGACTTTGTCTCAGGGCCAGCTTTGCCTTACGCCCGTAAGGATCTGGTAGGTGCGCTCGGTGGGCCGATTCGTAAGGGCAAGACTTTCTTCTTCGCGGATTTCGAAAAGCTCTGGTCAACCGTGCCTGGTGCGACGGGACAACAGCTATTTGAGGACCCAGCGTTTGTCCAATGGGCACAAGCCAACTATCCCAACACAGTCGGAACGCAGGTTTTGACTGGATGGTCGGCCACGAATCTGTTTGGCGGCACGGTTGCCCAAACGGCACAGACCTACCTTCCGGCAGGGCTGTGCGGTACGGCGGGAGCACCTCCGTGTAGCCTTGCCATGGTGGACACCGGCAGTTTTAACGCCAGCGAATACTACAACGCGCTGCAATACAACTTCCGGCTCGATCAGTACTTCACGGATCGAGATCGCCTTTACTTGAGCTACTACAACGATTCCTTCAACCAGCAACAGAAGTCTCCCAGGCCGAAGCTGGGCTCGCTGGATATCATGCGAAACCGGTACGCCCAGATTGACTTTACCCATACGTTTAATCCCAGCCTGCTTTGGGAAACGAGTTTCGCTTTTGCCAGTGTGGGTGGCGCCAATGGTCAGGACGCAAATTTAGCTGTGCCGAACGTTTCCGTCGCCGGCAATCTCACGGGTTGGCCGGTCGGCGGTGGCTGGGGACCGGGTGAGTATAGAGGCCCCATGTACAACTGGCGTTCGGTGTTGAGTTGGGTTCATGGGAAACACACTTTGAAGTTTGGCTACGACGGTGCCAGGGGCATTGAGCACGGTGACTTTACTCCGGACAACGTTCGTCCGGGCTTCACCTTCAACAACCTTCTTGACCTCGTGCAGGACAACGTCTTCCAGGAATCGGTGGGTGCCTACAATCCGCTCACTGGGTTAGCCGGAACAGTGCAGTTCGGCGGCCAGGAGAATCCCTTCGGTTTCTTTGCTCAAGATGACTGGAAGATGAAACCGAATCTTTCCTTGACGCTTTCGATGCGGTATGACGATTTCACCAACCACACTCCTTGGGGAAACAGCAACTTCCAATTTAGCGCTCTGAACCTGGGAACGGCGGGCAACTTCAATGAACAGGTTCAATATGCCACGGTAGGCGTGGTTCCGGCCGTGTTTGCCCATGCCATGGCGGAAATCTTTAGCCCGCGAATTGGCTTCGCCTGGGATCCAACGAAGACTGGTAAGTGGGCCGTGCGCGGCGGAGTCGGCGTTTATCATGACTGGGTCGCGATGGGTCAGACCATCGATCAAACCCGTAACAATCCACCGGGAGTGTTGAGCGAGACGTTCACGGATGTTGCGCCAACCGTGAACGGCGTTCCCGGTCAGCCGCTGGGTAACTACTTTGCGATCGCGCCGTCCGGGAACTATCCGTGGGGATTTGTCCTGCCACCGATTCCGGCAGGGAGTTTGAATGCCGCGGGCGGGATCACAGGGGTGCCGACCAATGTTGACTCCCTGGATCGAAATATGAAGGCGCCTCTGGCGGTGAACTACGTCATTGGTTTCGAGCACCAGTTGCCGGGAAACCTGGTGGCGGGTGCCAATTATTCAGGTTCGCGCAGCTACAACGGCCTCACTGGTGCGGACGTGAACCGTGTGCCCGGCGACGTGAGCTTCTCGGGGGCCGCGGGCAGCGTGGTGGAGGCATTCAACCGCCCGAACCCCAACTTTGGGCAAATCATCTATGTAAACAATGCCAATCAAGCTACCTACAACGCGATGATTCTTTCGATCCGTGGGAGGGCCGGACATCGAGGAAACTTCCAGGCCTCGTACACTCTCTCCCATGCCAAGGACTATCCTGAAGCGAACACTCGCTTCGATCAGGACGGCCAGGACGGCGGGGCGAACATCCCCGATCAGAATGCATACTTTAACTATTACGGGGATGCTAATTACGATGTGCGACAGCGCCTTTCATTCTCGGGTGTTTACAATCTGCCGGGGATGAAGAGCGGAATCGGGAGGATATTCACCAATGGGTGGGAGGTGTCTAGTATCATCGCCGTCCAAACGGGCACTCCATTCTGGGCGATCGACAACCGTCCGCCGGACGTGATGTGCGACCAAGGAGGTACGCCGACTCCATGTTCCAGTGCTGCAGCCGGGAGTCCGGTGATTACGCCGAACGTGCTTGCTCCTGACAGCGGTGACTACACCCTTAGCGGGGTCGATTACAGCGTGCCGGACCTGCCCAGTCAAAACTTCACCGGGTCGCATAGCCGTTCGTCCTACATCAACGGAATATTCACGGCTGCCGATTTTCCACGGCCGGCTCAAGGATCGGAAGGCAACGAGCCCCGCAACATTTACCGCAACCCGGGCATGTTCCAGGCGGATGCGAGCCTCTTGAAGAACAACCATCTGCCCTGGGTCGGGGAACAAGGCAACCTGCAGTTCCGCTTTGACTTTCTCAACCTCTTCAATCACGGCAACTTGGGCGATGTAGATCCCAACATGGCGGACGGCACTTTCGGCAAAGTCACTGGCACCCTTAATCCATACGACGCCAGAAAGATTGAGCTGGGCTTGCGGATATCGTTCTAGTTGGGTTGAGAGGGATATGCATGGCGAGCCGGAGGGACGAACTTCGGCTCGCTAGTTTTTTGCAGACGATAAGGTGCGAACTGCGTGCGGTGGTCACGTACTGCCTCCTGTCCTGAAGTTTTGTCTGAAACGGAAGGCGGCGTTTCCTGGCGAGCGCATCAACAGGAGTAGACTTTTGCAGTTCAGCGATTGAGGGATTCCATGAACCAGTTTTCCGCCTCCAAACGGCGTTTTCTTAAACAGGCTTCCAATGCTGGGTTGGCATGTTCGGCGACGGCGCTAGTCGGGGGCCGCTCGTTTATATCTCGCGGCCTGAGACAGGCTGCTTCCTCCGGCAGCGCCAGCACACCCGCCCGGGTCTTCGTCGATTCGAGGCGAACCATTGCGCCGCTCGATCGCAATCTTTTCGGCTCGTTCCTCGAGCATCTTGGCCGGGCAATCTACGAGGGCATTTACGATCCCGGTTCCAAGCTGTCCGACTCCAACGGATTCCGGAAAGACGTTCTCAACGAAATCCGGCAACTCGGAGTTCCGATCATTCGCTATCCGGGAGGAAATTTTGTTTCCGGCTATAACTGGCTGGATGGAGTCGGTCCGAAGAAAGACCGGCCGCGCGTCCTGGACAAGGCTTGGGACACCATTGAGTCGAATCAATTCGGAACCAACGAGTTTCTCGCCTGGTGCAAAGCTGCGGGCACCGAGCCTCTCATGGGGCTGAATCTGGGTACTGGGACGGCGGAAGAAGCCGCAGCGTTGGTCGAGTACTGCAACGTCGATCGCGGCACAAAATGGAGCGACCTCCGACGTCAGCATGGTATTTCGGATCCCTACAAAGTAAAGAACTGGTGCCTGGGCAATGAAATGGACGGCCCGTGGCAGATTGGGCACATGTCGGCGACAGAGTACGGCCTGAAGGCCGCGGATGCGGCGCGGCAGATGCGTTACGTCGATCCCTCGCTGAAGCTCATCGCGTGCGGCTCCAGTGGTCCCTTCATGCCGACCTACCTCGAATGGGATCGCGAGGTGTTGGAACAGTGCTATCAATATGTCGATGGTCTCTCGCTGCACCGCTACTTTGGCAATAACGAACGCGACACCGGCGGCGACACCTCGAAATATCTGGCCCTCAATCTGAGCATGGAGCGCCAGATCGCCGAGACGATTGCGGTTTGTGACCTGGTTCGCGGGCACAAGAGATCGCCGAAGAAGCTGTGGCTGTCGTTTGATGAATGGAATGTCTGGTATCGCACCAACACGGGAGATGCCGTGGACGGGCACCGGCAGGAAGCTCCGCACTTGCTGGAAGAAGTTTACAACCTGGAAGACGCGCTGCTGGTGGGGGGGCTCATCAATTCATTGCTGCGCAATGCAGATCGGGTAAAGCTCGCCTGTCTTGCTCAGTTGATCAACGTCATTGCTCCGATTATGACCGACGCGAACGGAATACTGCAGCAAACCATCTACTACCCGTATAGCTGGGCGTTGCAATTCGCCAGAGGCACCGTGCTGAATCTGCTGGTGGAGTCGTCCACTTATGAAGTCTCCGGTTTAGACCAGGTGGGGCATGTGGATGTCGCCGGTTCATTGGATCGCAACGATGGCAAGCTTTCGCTCTTTATTCTGAACCGCGATCTGTCGAAGGCTCACGACTTGGAAGTGGTGTGGGAAGATGCGGCTCCTGCCCGTGTGATCTCGGCATCGGTGCTGACCGGCGACGATCTGAAGGCCTCGAACACATTCGCTGCGCCGCGGCGAGTCGTGCCACAAGCTTTTTCAGCCCCGGTCAGTAGCGAGGGACGAACGAGATTCGAGGTCCCGGCGCACTCTTACACAGTCGTTCAATGGGCGTTGTAGAAACAGGGTCGTTATAGAAACGGCGGCGTTGTAAAACAGGGTGAATCGATATGGCAGAGAAAGGAAGCATCTCCCGCAGACAGTTCGTAACCACAGCGATTTCGGCAGCCGCCGTCTCCTCGCTGCCTGCGCATTCTATGCTGGCTGAGGTCGGAGCGGGCGGGAAATCTGCGCCACAAACTCAACTAGCCCTGACGGACTCGCCCGGCTGGAAGGATCAGGGTGTTGAAAATCTCGCGAAGTCGCCTCATGCCAAGCTGAGGGATATCCCTGTGCGCGCGGTTACTATCACCGGCGGTTTCTGGGGACGACGCCGCGAGATCAACGTGACCAAAAGCATCCCCACGATGCATGACCTGCTGGAAGCGAACGGCCGCATGAATAACTTCCGGCGTCTCGTGGGCAAGAGCACTGCCGCGCAAATCGGTCCCGTGTTTTCCGATTCCGATGTTTATAAGTGGACCGAGGCGGTGGGGTTCGTGCTGCAATCGGGGGATCGTCCTCAACTGCGGGCGAGCGCCGAGAAACTCATCGACGAAGTAGTGGCCGTTCAGGAACCTGGCGGCTACCTGAATACTTACTATCAGGACGACCGCAAGTCTTTGCGAATGCTTCCGCAAACACAGTCGACCGGTCATGAGTTGTACAACATCGGACACATGCTGCAGGGCGCCATCGCTTACTATCGGGCGACCGGTGATCGTAAGCTGCTGGATGCCGGTATTCGTTTCGTCAACGATTTTCTGATTCCGAATTACGGCCCCGCGCCGAAAAAGCCCATCGTCTCTGGGCATCCTGAAATCGAAATGGGACTGATCGAGCTTTACCGCATCACCGGCGACAAGCGTCAGCTTGACCTGGCGGGGTACATTCTGCAGGGAGATTCGCGGATCGAGTTACCGGAGCGCCGGACCATTTACATGTTTAGTGGAACTCCGTTTACCGCGCGGACAAAGATGCAGGGGCACGCGGTTCGCGCGATGTACGCGTGTTGCGGCGCCACCGACTATTACCTGGAGACCGGCGACGCAGAGTATTGGAAGACGCTGAATCTTCTCTGGAACGACATGACGACCACCAAGATGTACGTCACCGGTGGGGTTGGTTCGAGATCAGACGGGGAAGCGTTCGGGGATGCCTACGAATTGCCAAACTTCCGGGCTTATGGCGAGAGCTGCGCTGCCATTGGCAACATGATGTGGAACTGGCGCATGCTGGCCGCTACGGGTGACGCAAAGTTTACCGATGTGATCGAGCGAGCTCTGTACAACGGAATCAATTCAGGGATGTCGCTCGATGGTACGCTCTACTGCTATCGCAATCCCTTGGCGTTCGATCCATCTACCGGAGACAAGATTCGCAATACCTGGTATGACGTGACCTGTTGTCCGCCGAACCTCGAACGCACGTTCGGATCGCTCCCGGGATATTTCTACAGCACCAGCGCAGACGGAATTTACGTGCATCTGTACGACAATTCAGAACTCAACTGGGGCTTGGAGAACGGCGTGGGTCTCAAACTCGCGCAGAAGACGAATTATCCATGGGACGGCAACGTCGAGATTACAGTGACGCCTACCGAACCCTCGGAGTTCACTTTTTATGTGCGCATTCCTGGCTGGGCTGATCACGCACAGGTGGCCGTGAATGCCAAGGACCTGACGGGCGCGGCTCCGGGAGCGTATCTTCCGATCCGCCGCCACTGGTCGCCGGGCGACGTCATCCGGCTGAAAGTCGAAGTCGTACCCCAGGTCATCGAAGCGAATCCTCGCGTGGCCGATGACACGGGGAGAGTCGCGATCCAGCGCGGACCACTCATTTACTGCCTGGAGGAGATCGATCAACCCAGCGGTATATCTCTGAGCGACGTTGCGGTCAATCCGGGACGCCAGCCGGCAGAACAATTCCAAACGGAATTCCGAAATGACTTGCTGGGGGGAATGGTAGTGCTTCATCATTCTGGCGCGGTCTACGAACGCGGAGCTTCCGAGAAGGCGCTCTATTCGCACTATGGCAGGGAAGCGAGAACGCAAAAAGTTCCGCTTACCTTCATTCCGTATTACGCGTGGGCCAATCGGCAAGCCACCTCAATGCAAGTGTGGAATTTGTTGCTGCAGACGTAGCCGGCCCTCGGACTCACCAGGCGGCGCGCACCAGCGAAAGGCCTTGCCGCGGCAGCGTGAATTGCAATCGAATGCTGCCCTGCTTTGTTTCTATCCATGCAGGCGAGTTCAGAAGCTGCAGCTGACCGGCACTTTCCAGGCTGCGGTACTCGCTCTCAGAAGGTGATTGCGGCGAACCTGCTTCTTTCCACGCCGCGAATGCATTGCTGTGGTCGGAGTCGATCCGGAAATGTTCGAGCAGAACGCGTTTCGCATCGCCGGGCAGCCCGGCTATTATCAGGTTGATGGGCGCGGTAGGGAAGGGAACGTCATCGTCGTGATAGTTCCAAACCAGGATTTCGATTTCGCGGTCCTTGCGAGTCGCAATCGCATTGATGTCGGGCATTGCACGCACCCCGTTTCGTACAACTTCTTCAGTTGGCAATGCCCCTGAGCTGGTTGCCTGCACGCGTTCATTACCCAGGAGTCCGAGCATTCGAAAGGCGTTCAAGACGGGCTTGTCCACGCCATTCGTCGCTAGCTCTCGAAACCCTGCGAAATAGGACTGGTCCTCAAACTCAAATGCCCAGGTGACTATTCCGAGAAGGTTGACGCGTTCCTGGTGCGCCAACGCCAGAACATTGTTCAGGACCTCGATCGTATAGGTGCCGTATAGCGGCCCATTGCGGTATAGGTTCTGCGGATTCTTTTCCGCGGAACAGGCTGCACAGCCTTCAGGATCGGACTCTCCCAAAATGATGGGAGTCTGTTTCCACTCTGCAAACGAAGCCACGATCTTGAACCCCCGCTGGATGGCCGCAAGCTGGCGGCTGATTCCCATCTGTACATGATCTGCTTGCCACGTGGGCGATCCCTTAGGATGAAAGCTGATGAAATCCAAGTGTGAGCCCACTTTGCCGTTTGCATAATTCTTCTGATGCGCGCAGTGTTCGAGGAAGGCGTGTAGAAAGTTTGCCGCTTTGTCATTGCCAGGCCCAGTGGTGTCGGGGCCTCCGATTCGCGCGTCGGGAAGAGCTCGCAAGACCGCTTCGACCGAGAAATCATACAGTTTGAAATACTCCGCCGGTGTTCCTTGCCAGTAGCCGATGTCGGGCTCATTCCATACTTCCCACAACCATGTCTTCACTTCGGCATCGCCGTAACGCTCGCGTAGGTGGTGCACGAAGTGGAAAACGAATTCGGACCACTTCTGGTAGTCGTTCGGAGGATAGGCCCATCCCGTGTAAATGCTGCTGACTTTGCCCTGCGGAAAATCGTGGCGATAGGGTTCGGGGTGTGTGGAGAGCGCTTTCGGCATGAATCCGATTTCGACAAGGGGCTTGACGTCAGCCGCGTGAAAGGTGTCAAAAATCCGATCCAGAATTTCCCAGCTATAAATGGGGTGACCAGACGAATCTTCCGTGTACACATTCGTCGACCCCCATTTCAGCGAGGCAGATCCGTCGCCGGTTGTGAGGAGATTGTGAGTCCGTATGTAAACTGGTACGCCGTTTGCGCCTGCTAATTCACCGAGCAACTTCTTGCCATTCGCGGCATAGGTGTAATTGGGCTCGTCGTACCCGAAGTAATTCCACACCGGCGAGAGCTCTTCGTCTGGTTGGTCGAAGTACACCTCGATGCTTGGATTCGGCGATACTTGCTGTGGCCAGCATAGGTTACTGCTCAAGAAAAAGAGAAGAGCGAACGGAAGAATATATCTCTGTTTTTTTACACAGCAAAAGTTACGCGTTGGAACGGGGGGTCTCTGTGACGAGTTATTTCGGGTACACATGAGCGTCCGCGAAAGTTGCAGCAATTCCTTAGCGAGTAGAGAAGCTAAAGACGGTAACTGTGTGATAGCGGCCGCCGGGTTTTAACTCGGTGGTCGGGAAATCGGAATGATTGGGCGAGTCTGGAAAGTGTTGCGTCTCCAAGCACAATCCCGAGTGCAACTCGTCGGGTTTGCCGCCCTTTCCTTTGATCGAGCCATTCAGAAAGTTTCCACTGTAGAACTGGATTCCGGGCTGGTCGGTCAGAACTTTTAGCACTCGACCGCTTTCTGGATCGTAGAGTTCCGCGGCTTCCGCCATTTTTCCTCCGCCACTATCTAGAACCCAGTTGTGGTCGTAGCCATGACCCAGATGAATCTGTTCATTGTCGGAGTTGATCCGTGCTCCGATGGCTGTCGCCTTGCGAAAATCGAAGGGAGTCGATTCCACCGATTTCAATTCACCAGTGGGAATAAGTCCGGCATCAACTGGTGTGAAGCGGGACGCATGGAGCGTGAGTTGATGGTTCAGGATGTCGCCGCCTCCAGCGAGATTGAAATAAGAGTGATTCGTCAGGTTGATCACCGTGCCGATGTCCGTCGTAGCTGAATATTCGATTCGTAGATATCCTTTCACCAGCGTGTATCGAACCACGGCCGAGAGGTTACCGGGATATCCGGCTTCGCCGTCTTTGCTCAGATAGCTGAGTTCCACTCCATTCGCGATCGGTTTCGCCTTCCAGACTACGTTGTTGAAGCCGTGCGGCCCACCGTGAAGAGAGTTTGCGCCGTCGTTCAGTGGCAGGGAATAAGTCTTGCCGGCGAGAGCAAAGGTGCCGTGCGCAATGCGATTCGCATAGCGGCCGATAATGGCTCCAAAGAACGCGTCGGAGGATCCGTTGAAGTTGGCCACATACCCGTCAACGTCATCAAATCCGAGGACAACGTCCACCGATTTACCGTTGCGATCGGGCGCCTTCAAAGAAAGCAGAATTCCGCCGTAGGTCGCAATGCGAGCTTCGTACCCACCGTCGCTCAGCAAGTAAATTTCTACTGGGGTTCCGTCGGGCATCTTTCCAAATGGCTGGCTGGTCACTTTAGTCTTAGCCTCCGCGGTCATAGAGAATAATGCAAGCCACAACCCCATGATTGCGATCCATCGCAGGATTCCTCGAGCTTCCATCGTTTTGGTCCTTGCCCGCGCTTAACGTTTGCGCTTAACTCTCGGTTTCGCCTGCTACAGATTCTGCCACGGCGATCAACGTCGGCAGGATTTCCCCCATTCCATCGCTGCCCCGTTGTCCCAACGCGAAATACAACTTGCTGTAGAGACTGTACAGAGTGTCATAAGTGCGTTGCGCAGAAGGATCCGGCAGAAACGTACGGTACGAAGGGCAAATCCAGTCCTGGGCTTCCTCGATCGTCTTGAAAGTGCCGGCAGCCAGAAATGCGAAGATCGCAGACCCGAGACTGACCACGCTCTTGCTTGGAACCAGTACCGGCCGGCCCAGGACGTCGGCATAAACCTGGTTCAGGACGTTGTTTTTCTGGGGAATGCCCCCGGCATTGATTACCCGCTTGATGTGAACTCCATTCCCCGCCATGCGATCGAGAATCACTCGTGTATGAAACGCGGTCCCTTCGATCGCGGCAAAGAGTTCGTCTTGCGCCGTGGTCTGTAGGTTCCATCCCAGCGTGACGCCACGCAGATTGGGATTCACCAGTACGGTGCGGTCGCCGTTATCCCATGTCATGCGCAATAACCCGGTCTGACCGGCACGGTAATCTTCCAGGCCGGCGCTCAAGGTCGTCACGTCGCTTCCTGCGCGGGAGGCGATCGCGCTGAAGATGTCTCCGACGGCAGAGAGGCCGGCTTCGATTCCCGTGCGCAGAGGATGCACGCTGCCTTGCACAACGCCGCAAACTCCCGGCACCAGATTCACTGATGGAGTGATGCCGATGATGCAAGTCGAAGTGCCGATGACGTTGACCATATCGTCGGTTCGGCAGCCGGCGCCGATTGCATCCCAATGCGCGTCAAAGGCGCCAACCGGAATTGGAATGCCCGCCTTGAGCCCCAGTTTTCCGGCCCAGATCGAGGAGAGTGTGCCGGCGATTTGATCGGAAGTGGCATACTCGCCATCCAGTTGGGCGCGAACTCCCTTTAACAAAGGGTCCACTTTGATCAGAAAAGTTTCCGGGGGAAGTCCGCCTAGTTGTGCGTTCCACATCCACTTGTGCCCCATGGCGCAGATACTGCGCTTTACGCGCTTGGGATCTGTGATGCCGCACAGCGTAGCCGCAACCATGTCGCAATGTTCAAAGGCGGAGACGAACTCTGATCGCTTGTCTGGGTTGTGCCGCAGCCAGTGCAGCAACTTCGAAAAACCCCACTCAGACGAGTAGACTCCGCCGCACCACTGGATGGCCGCCAGATCCTCGCGGCGAGCCGCTTCAGTGATCTCGGCCGCTTCGCCCTTGGCTCGGTGGTCGCACCACAAGTAATACTCACCGAGTGGGCGAAGATCTTTGCCAACCGGAATGACCGATGAGCCCGTGGTATCGAGTGCGATGGCCTGCACTTGATCGCCTGAAATGCCTGCCTTCTTCAGGGCTTCGCGGGTCGCGGACACGAGCGCCCGCATGTGGTCGTCATGGGATTGGGTGGCGTATTCAGGATCTTCGCGCTTGCGATGAAGCGGATACTCGGCGATAGCGGATTCGAGCAGGCCTCGTTCGCTATCGACCAGAGAAACACGAACGCTCAGCGTCCCGAAATCGACTCCAGCCACGATAGCCATCAGCAGGCTCCGTTTTTGCAACCGTGATAGTACATATCCCAGCCCAGATATCGAGTGCTGGCTTCGTACACCGCGGATGCGACGGTTGAGAGGTTCGCGGCCACGTGGTGCTCAAAGCCTCTCGTGCAAATGAAATGCAGTAGTTTCTGAAGCTCCTGTATCTCAACCACACCGGCCCCACCAAAGGTGTTCAGCGGGTCATCGGTAAATCGGCCCTCGCCGACATACCCGCGCATCTTGCCTGAAGTGTCGTCGGTGGAGAAACGCGCAAAACTCATTGCCTCCGGTTTGATCAGCCCGACGCAAGTTCCGAAAGTGTTCTCTTTGCCAACGGTGCCGGCGATGATTTCTTGAAAGTCCATCTTCACTGAACGGAAGAAATGTTTAGGCAGGTTTGAGCAGTGGAAACAGACGGCTTTGTTCGGATCAGATCCATAGTTGTTATTCCAATCGAGAAGCGCCGAGGGGCTGCCTGACGCAAGCTGCAGGGCATGCATGCCCAGTACGCCGCAAATGTCCACTTCGCAAGCGCTCGACAGTAGTTCGTTGCTCATCATGCTCATAATGGTGCAGGGAACCACTCCCAGGTTTTCTTCAATCGAAGTCCAGCACTGAACCGCGCTGATGGTAACTTCGGTCGCCGCCATCCACTGGTCGACCACAGCCCCCAGCTTCGCCATTTTCAATAAGGCGGGCGCGGGTACATTGCCGGAATCCACATATTTCTTGATGGCTGCGAGCTTCGCTTGTGCGTGTTCGTCATTGTCTTTCATGCGCTCGATGCGGCCCAGAACTTCAGAAAGATCGAGCGTTTCGATGGAGATGCCCTGCGATTCCAGGATTTTCTCGCTGTAACGCACCGTGTTGAAGGCCGCCGGGCGAGCGCCTATCGCGCCGACGCGCAAATTGCGAAACCCCTTCACTACCCGGCAGACCCCGGAGAACCATTCCAGATCCTTGGCGAACTCGGGTGAGTCGGGACTCTCGGTGTGCAGCGTGGTGATGGAATAGGGAATGCCATACTGCCGAAGATTGTTGCAGGCCGACATTTTGCCGCAGAAGCTGTCTCGTCGCGAGGCGATCGTCATTTTCTTGGGATCGTCGGGCGTAGCCTGAACCAGCACTGGGACTCGGAGATCGGCCAGACGCAACGCATCGGCGATCGCGCGCTCTTCGCCAAAGTTCGGCAGAGTGACGATGATGCCGTCGATCCGATCGCGATTGCTCTTGAACAGGTCGGCGCATCGGCGAGATTCCTCGCGGGTTTCGACCGCACCGTATTTGCTCTCGTTCGGTGTGAGAGACACTACCTCTACCCCGTCCGCTTCCAACACACGCAGCATCTCCTCGCGGCCACTCTTGGCCAGATGATCAGGAAAAAATCCGCGGTTGCCCACAATCATACCCATCGTCATCTTTTTCTTGGCCATATATAACTCCCATTTTCGACTGCTAGAGCCTGGTGTATGTCGTACGGGCTAGGACATCATTATTTTGAGTCCTTCGGCTGCCCGTAATAGGCCTTGCTTCCGTGCTTCCTCAGATAGTGCTTATCGTGAAGTGCCTTGCCGATCGAGGACGCGCCAGGGTTTATGCCTATCGTGAGGTATGCCATCTTGGCGATTGATTCAAGAATGACGGCATGATGGGCGGCCGAACTCGCATCAATTCCCCAGGTAAATGGGCCGTGGTTCGCCACCAGCACTCCTGGACTCGCGTTGCAATCCGTCCTTTGCAGCGCGCGTACGATCGCAGCTCCGGTTTCTTTCTCGTAATTGCCTGCGATTTCCTGGTCCGACAGATCTGGAGTCACCGGAACCGGACCATATAAATAGTCCGCGTGCGTGGTGCCAAAACAGGGGATGGGTTTTCGGGCCTGCGCCCAGGCCGTGGCATACTCGGAATGAGTGTGAGCGATGCCGCCAATCTCGCGAAAGGTGCTGTATAAGACTAAGTGGGTTGGCAAATCGGACGAGGGACGGAGTTTGCCCTGTACAACCTTGCCCTTAAGGTCAACCACCACCAGGTGGGCGGGCTTCATCCGTTCGTAAGGTACGCCGCTGGGTTTGATCACCACCAGCCCCTGCTCCCGAGAAATGCCGCTAACGTTGCCGAAGGTATAAAGAACCAGTCCACGACGCACCAATTCCAGATTCGCTTCAAGTACTTGTTCTCGCAAACGCTGTAGCATCGGGTTTTGTCCCATGGCCCCGCCCACGGACTTCCATTACGGTAATCGTTTACTCAAAAAGACGCAACCTAGATTAATCTCGTCCCGGGTAGGTTGGCAAGCGCTTTGGGCGGACACTCTTTCCCCAGGAAGGGCGGCTGAGAGTGGAGACTTGCGGCCCGTTCTAACGCGGGAGCGGGGATGAGGGAGTTCGGGAGCTACCCCCGGCCCGCTTGGAAGACGTTGCGGACCGTCCAGTCGGGGCCAAGGCGGTCGAACGTCTGAGCACCAGGCTGGTCGTCAGTTCGTATTCGTGGCGTTCGTGCGAGGAGGGATCGTCTTCAATCTCGTTTAGTAGGGCACGGAAAGCAATCTTGGCCAATTCCTTTTGGGACATTTGGACCGTCGTTAACGGAGGTGTTGTGAACTCAGCCAAACGGATGTCGTCGAACCCGACGACGGAGAGGCCTTCCGGTACCCTAACATTTTGGTCATAGGCTTGCCGCATGACCCCAATCGCGGTCATATCGTTGGAGCACAGCACGGCAGTCGGCCGAACGTCGGAAGTGTTAAGTTCAATCAGGGCCCGCATTCCTCCCTCCAGGCGGTGATCTCCGACTGCGATCAGGTCAGGAGAAAGTCCGATTTCCATCATGGATGTTTTGAAGGCCTCTCGCCTAGCCATGGCGGACTTCAAATGTGGCGGGCCTGCGACGAACGCGATGCGCGTATGCCGAAGGGCGGCTAGATGTTGTACCGCCTGCCGGATCCCGCTCTGATAGTTGATCCGGATATTGGCTACTCCTTTTACATCCGGCCCTACGTCAACGAATACCAGAGGTACCTTGCGGTAACGAAGGTGTTCGAGTAGGGATTCTTCCATGCCGAAGGTCAAGATCGCCACGCCATCCACCCGGCGCTCGATCATGCGGCGAACCGACAATTCCATCCGCTTGGGGTCGTTCACGGTCGAGGTGATTAAGATCTCATAGTTATTTTCGACTGCGAGATTTTCAAAGGTTTGCACGATCTCTGGGAAGAAGGGATTGGTGAATTCCGAGACGATGAGTCCAAAAATGCGACTCCGCCCTGAAACCAAAGCGCGGGCCTGCGTGTTGGGGTAGTAACCGAGTTCGTCGACTACCCTCCACACCCGTTTGGCCAGTTGAGGATCGACGGTTGGAACGCGGTTAATTGCCCGGGACACGGTGGCGGTGGAAACCTTCGCTCTGCGGGCGATTTCACGGATATCCATCGGGCTATTGAGAGAAAGAGAGGCGATACTTACGCAAGCTATTTTACCATAGGGTAGAACACCGAGGAACTTCGGGGGCGGTATTATAGCAAACGTTTTCCATGTTCGGCAGGCACAACGGCCCCGCATATTCTTGCGTCGTATCTTTGCGCCGAATTAAGGGCCAGGGTTGAGTTCCAGCCAAGTTGTTTCTTTCTGAAGTGGAACCACATAGGCGCCGCACCGGGATTGCAGGGAGGGCACCGGGCGATATTCGCCGACACCGGTAGTCCTGGCCGGTTGCTCGATTCGCAACAAACCTTCTGGCGTGACTTCGGTGGCTCCGGCGAGTCCCACTCGCACTGCGCCGGTAGCGCTATTCACCGTGACGCTTTCAAATTCACCTGCGTCGAGCGTGAGCCATAATCCCAGGGACGCTATGTAAATCCGGGCTCGGAACGAGTCGCGCGGAGTGACCGTGACTACGTTGTTTTGGGTTTGGACATTCCCGCCAAACGCGATCCAACCAAATTCAGGGTGATTCACGAGATAGGTCGCGGTGTTCCAGGCATGTCCGAAAAGGTTGGGACCGTAGTCCCCGCTGTAGGGATCTGGCTTCAGCATATCCGGGAAGCCGTGGAAAGCTGCCGAGGCAAAGCCGTCCTGGTCGATGTCTGTAAGCGCGCCCAACGTTCCGCCATAGCCGACGCGCAACAGGTAGAAGTCTTCCGGGTGGTCACGATACTCCGATAGCACTGGGATCGCGTTCAGTCCGGAACCGTAATGGTGCAACTGCCGCTCGAGTCGCCAGTCTTTGGCGGCAAAAATGAAGTCCCAGTACCGGCGCGCACTGCCGTTATAGCCCCAGTGCGGGATTGCCGGATCGTATCCGAGAATCGCGTCCAGCGTGACCTTGGCCTTGTCGTCGTAGCCGAAATACTTTGTCCAGGCGTAGACCTCTTCCTGGCCGGTGGAATCCCAAGGCATTTCGCTGCCGAACGGGTAGGCCTGCTCTTTCCAGTGGTTGGCCCGTTCGCGCATTGCGCTCTCGAGAGCATCTGCCTGCGTCTTCATGCCTTCACGCTTCAGGTCGGCCAGTATCTCCACAAAGATGGAACCCTCCATCTGACCAAATACCGCTAGGTCCTTGGCATACTTGGTCATAGCTATCGACGTCTCGTAGGCATGATTCAGATACCAATCCCACGGATGGTTGGTGACCAAACCCTGATGATTGCGAGCCAGGCGATAGAGTACCCAGTAAGCCGCCGCGACGTGAGGATAGTCATAAGAACGATCAACTGCCTCCGAGGCTTGTTTGTTCCAGCTAGTCCAGGATTTCCAGTCCAGTTTGCTGTCGTAGAAGTTGGGGGGCATTTGGTCAGGCTGGTAATAGAAGAGGCTCTTGCGTACGCCGTAGGGATGCGGTCCATCCTTCGATTGCAGCCCGCCCCATAAGACTTCGTCCACGAACTGCTGCAGTTTATCGAGTTCTTCCTTGTTGGGCTGAACCAGTTCCTTCATGATCGCCGCCAACCATGAACCGGCTCCGCCTTCGTCGCTCAGACCCGCGATCCAGACGCGACTGTCCTGCAGCACCATCTGGTTGGCTTCCCGGTCGTAAGTGATGGCTGACGGGGCGCGGTGGAAGGGATCGTTTGGATCCGCGAACCACTGGCGCGTGGTCAAGAAATGACCCATATCGGCAACGGCTTGTGCAGCCGGCTTGATCACGAAGTACTGGATGGATTGCACCGTGCCGTCACCGTAAGTGACGGTCAACCGCGAACGTCCCCATGTCTTACCCTGCAAGGTATAGGTTCGCCAGTTCCCATGTTCTCGCGAATCATGATCTGGCGGATCTTCACGAATCTCGATTGCTGATGGAGGGTCAATCTTCAACGAAACGACGGGCTTGTCGTATCTGAGGAAGAGTCGAGCTTCAATGTCCTGGGGTAACACGTACCCCGGCACTCCAACCGCGACCGGACGCTGATTGTCGGCGAGGGTCTTCTCGATGTGCCGAATGGAATCGGAAACCAGGAACTTGAGCCCGTAACTTTTCGATTCGCCCGGCGCGAGCGTCAGGCTGGTGGGAACGTTCCAGGGTTGAGCGTTCTTCCATTCATTCTCGGCGTAGGCCTGACTATGAACCATCCATTCGTAAAACCCCTCGAACGTGATTCTTCGTGGTGTGGGATCAGTGAATACCGGCGCTGCGCCCCAGCGCCCTTTCCTGTCCAAAATAGGGTTGTAAGCCTCGAACGGCGTTTTGCCGTCGGGCACGACTACGAGTGCTGGACCGTGCCCGCTCAACCGCGTTACTTGCAGATACCCTGCGTCCTGGCCGATATACGGATCGTAGAACGAACAGATCGCGTGAGCCTGGTCCAACGAGCGGTCGTTGAGTACGTTGTTAAAGATCATCGGAATACCCAACGCGCCGATCTGAACCGCTTTCCTGGAGGTATTGGTCAGCGCGAAACGCAGGACGAGTTTGCCGTCATCGACCTCCCAGGTTCTTGTGATCCGCAGTGGAACATCGGCAGGCAGAGTGGGTGCGAGGTCCGCTGCAGCGAGGACGTTCGTAGACGTGGGTAATGCGGTTACTGGTTTGCGAGCGGACGCGGTCGAATAGTTTTTCCACTCAGCCGACCCTTCAGTGCGCAGGCGAAGGGTGATGTCACCCAAATGAAAATATCCGTTTTGTGAACGTTCGTTCAGCAGGTCACCGGGGGTGAAGTCGAAGCCGTCAGCTCCCTTTGGCTTGAGAGCGGCAACGGTCTGAGACGAACGCACAAGGGTTAACCTGAACTCAGGAGTGTTGTAGTTCGCCACTCCCTGTTCAAGCATCGGGCCGGGAGTTGGAGGCTTCTTGTCGTTGCTGCGCTGTGCGACGGCGTTTATGGACATGAAGCACACGATTGCAAAGACAAAGGTGCGTAATCCAGTGAGCTGCCTATTCCTTACTCGCTTCTTCGCGATCATGAGCGCGCCAGTCTTTAGTGCACGATTTTTTTGGATGATTTGGAAACGGCTGAAAAGTCCTCGTCGCCATGGCCTTGAGCAATTGCCTGCTGGAACACGGCAAGCGCCGCGGCCGCCGTCTGAAGTGAGATTCCCTTCGTTGAGGCTTCCCGCAGCGCGTATGAAATGTCCTTGGCCATCCAGCGCAGGGCAAAGTTTGGGGTGAAGTCATTGGCAGCGATTCGTTCCGCCACTCGCTTCACGATTCCGCTTCCAGGAGCACCGCCGGTGAGGATGGACATGGCTTTGGTACGGTCAAGACCGCCGGCCTCGACCAGGGACACGGCTTCGGCAAACGACGCGGCCTGCACCCCACAGACGAAGTTATTGACGAGCTTCATGAGAGCGCCGCTTCCGGTCGGGCCCAGATGCACCACATCGCGACCGAGCACCGAAAACACGGGTCGCGCTGCGTCGAGCGCCTCCGCTGAGCCTCCGACAAGGAAAACCAGTTCGCCAGATGCGGCATGAGGCTTGGTGCCCGTAACCGGCGCATCCAGGAATTGGCAACCCCGTTCGACGGCATTAGCGGCAAGCTCCTGAATCCAGTCTCCGCTCAGCGTGCTCGACTCGATCAAAACTGAACCCGAGGGCTCACCCTTCAAGGCTCCTTCGTCTCCCAGCCAGACATCGCGGGACGCGGCATCATCCGCCACCATACTGAGAATGATCTGGGAACGAGATGCTGCCTGACGCGGCGAATCGGCAACGAACGCTCCTGCACGGGCGAAGGGAATGCATTTTTCACGATTACGGTTGTAGACGGCCAGCGGAAAGTTCGCTGAGAGCAGGCGATTGGCCATGCCGGAGCCCATGATGCCGAGTCCGAGAATTGCAACGCTTGGTTTTGCCATGGTTTCACTCATCATGTTTCACTCATCATGTTTCGCTCGTAGTGTTTCACTTATCCCAAGGAAGTGACGCTAACCAGAACAGGTTTCGCTTTGTCTACACGAACCGGGTTTCGCAACGGGCGGCCGTAGCCCTCGACGGCGACCTGCATGACATCCCCATCCTGCAGGCGAATGTGGTCGCTAAAACTGAGGCAGTCCGTTCCAAAGAAATGAACGTGGATGTCCCCGGGCCGGCGGTGACCTTCAAACTTAAAATGATGGTGCTCAAGGTTGCGCAGGCTGTGGCACATCTCGGATTCTCCGGTGCGGAAGGTTTTGGTCCAGTGAACCTCCCGATTCCGCTCGATCGTCGCCGCAACCGGCACGGATTCGAATTCCGCATCCACCACGAGCTCCGGTCCGAGTGCACAGGTACGGAGTTTCGAACCCGCGAGGTTCAGGTAGTTTCGCTTTTCGAAGGCATGATCGGAAAATTCGTTGCCCATCGCCATGCCGATGCGGTAGGGCCGGCCATCCCGAGCAACCAGGTAAACGCCCGCTATCTCAGCCTCTTCCCCACCATCCTCGGCATAGGGCGGAATGTCGAGAGGTTCCCCATGCGCGCGCAACGCGCTGCCGGTGCCCTTGTGGAACCATTCGGGAGGAATCCCGATACCTCCGTCCGGTGGGCGGCCGCCTTCGACGCCCCAACGGAACATCTTCATGCTGTCGGTCAGGTCCTCCGTAGCCGTCGCGTGCATGGACTGGCGCCCGCGCGCGCTGCCGAGGTGAGTTAATCCGGTACCGGAAATTAGGCAACGCGAGAGCTCGTCGGGATGGTCAATCGCCGGCAGCAAGCGCCATTCCGAGCGGCCGTCATAGATCGGGGTGTAATCGAGGGTTTCGCGTTTGGCTCGTTGTCGTGCCACGTCGCTGAGCTTCATGCCGGCCGCAATCGCGATATGCGCTAGCTCGCAGATCGAGGAGCAGGTATCCAGAAATCGGACATTCGGTTCCTCGACCAGCGCTACCCGGCGAACATTTCCTTTCTTCAGTTGGATGAGTCGTGTCATGGGATTCAGTGGAATGAGAATGACTAAGAATGATTATTCGATCACCTCGAACCGATCGAGCCCGGATTGGTTGATCGTCAGACCGAGACCCGGAGTATGGTCATCGAGGTTGATGTAACCGTCCTTTGCTTTGGGTTCGCCCTGGAAGACGTACCAGAACAATTCATTACCTACCTCAACGTCAACGATCGGAAAATATTCGGCCATCGGTGAATTCAAGCTGGCCATGACGATGTGGTAGTTGTGCATCTGGCCGGCATGAGGAATCACCGGGACGGAATGGGCTTCTGCGAGGGCCGCGATTTTGCGGGCTTGCGTAATGCCGCCTACGCGATTGGTGTCGAACTGGATGTAATCGACAGCATGCGCTTCCAGCAGCTCACGGAATCCATAAAGAGTGAATTCATGTTCTCCACCCGCGATGGGAATTTTCCCGTAGGACTTCAGTTCTGCGTAGCCGTGGATGTCATCGGGGATCACGGGTTCTTCCAGCCATCTGAGGTGAAAGGGTTCGAGCAACGGCAGCATTCTCTTGGCGTAGTCGAGCGTCCAACCCATGTATGCATCGGCCATGACGTCAATGCCGTCGCCGACGGCTTCGCGGACGGTGCGGACCAACTCAAGATTCCGCTGCATGCCACTGGCGCCGTCGGCAGGTCCCCATCCAAAACGGAGCTTCATAGCCTGGTAGCCCTCGCCTTTGTAGCGCTTCGCTTCTGCCGCCAGTTCGTTGAGATTCACGCTGTAGAGGCGGGAAGCATAAACCGGAATGCGTGCTTTCGTTCGGCCGCCGAGCAAGCGATAGACGGGCTGTTTAGCAGATTTGCCGAGCAGATCCCACAATGCGATGTCGACGGCACTGATGGCGACCATTCCGATTCCTTTGCGGCCGAAGGCCATCGTCTTGCGATACATGTGTTGCCACAGGCGCTCGATGTCCCAGGGGTCTTGGCCGATCAATAACGGTTTGAGGTAGAGATCGATAACCTGTTTTGTGATTGGCGGCGTCAGCACGGCATTGCCCAATCCGACATGACCATCGTCGGTGAACACTTCGACAATCAGCCAGCCGTGGAAGGTAAAGGTTTGCATCGAGGCTTCGGGGAGATCCAACAGATCCATCGGATTGGTGCAGAAATGGGGAGGCAATGGAACGGTTTTTCCGCGCCAGCGCACGACTCGTGTACGAATCTCGGTGATTTTCATGGAATCCCTTGGTAATTCAGCTGCGGCTCAAGTTTCAAAGGCAATAAGACAGGAACAGCGATCAGGATAATCAGGAATGCGGCGATGTGTAATGTTCCCGCGATGCGAAAAACTGCGCTGTAACCGAAGCCATGGTCCAGCAGGTACCCAACCACTTCGCCGAAGGCAATTCCTCCCATGGCTCCCCCGAAACCAACCAGACCGGCGACTGAGCCGACTACATTTTGCGGGAACAGATCCGCGGGAAGAACCATGACGAGAGTCGACCACGATTGCTGACCGAAATACGCCAGGCAGAAAAGCGCGATGGCCGATGATACCGGAACGTGGGGGATCAGAATGACAAAAGGCATGACGGCAGCGCTGAGTCCGAGCGCTAGTTTCCGCGCTATACCGAGCGAGAAGTTCCGGCGTACCAGGTAACTGGAAAACGCGCCACCCAGTAGACATCCCACTCCAGCAGCCGCGCTGGGCATCCAGGCAAACGTGCCGACCGCTTTAATGTCAAATCCGCGAGCATCGTAGAGATATTTTGGAAGCCAGAACAGGTAGAAAAACCAGGCCGCATCGCTCAGGAATTTAGCGGTTACCAAACCCCAGGTCTGGCGAATGCGAAACAGCTGAACCCATGGCAGCCGGGTCGCGAGCTCCAGAGCCGGGCTCGTAAAGGCCGAGACCGGAGCCGAGGTGGAAGAGTAGGAGATCCGCCACCAGACAACCCAGATGAGACCCAGAGCGCCAGTCAGAACGAAGATCCAGCGCCAGTTGGCGTATCCGAGAACCGCGGCAATCAGGGGAGGGGCAGCTACTGCTCCAACTGCCGTCCCGGAATTGATGATGCCCATCGCGGTTGCGCGTTCTTTCGCCGAAAACCATTCCGCGACCGCGCGAGTGGCGGCCGGAAAACCACCGCCTTCCCCGACGCCGAGCAAGAACCGGCTGGTGAGCAGCATGGCGAAAGTTGCGGCTAGAGCATGACTTGCGCAGGCGAGCGACCAGAACAACATGATTATCGTAAAACCGCGATTAGTTCCCAGAAGGTCCACGAGCTTGCCGCCGCCCGCGTACATCAGAGCGTAAGAGAATAGAAACGCGGATTGAAGCGCAGAGAACTGCCCATTGGTCAGGGGAATGTCTTTGCTGATCGCTTGCACAGCGACCGGCAGAGTCTGCCGGTCAAGATAGCTGATCGCGATTGCAGCACTGACCAGGATGGCGATTCGCCATCGCAAATTGATTTCCTCCGTTTCCAAGCCAAGTGTTTGCGAGCCCAGGATGAGTAGGGATTATACGCGAGATGGTAAACGTTTACTCCGTTTGTTCGTTTCCGCTACAATCTCTCGTCGAATTTAAAACCGCTGAGCAGATCAGACCGCATCTACTGGAAAACGGGACGGGAGTGACTCTATGAGTCCACGATGGAATCGTCGCGACGTTCTAAAAGGATTCATTGCCGCTTCCACTGCCGTGATTGTTCCGAAGCAGGGAGCCACTCAGGAGGTTGCGGCGCAGGATGCCGCACCGGTCTCCGGACGGCAAGTTGAAATACAAATCACTCCGGTCAGCGCTTGTACGTGCCGCCTGTGCATTCTTCCCGTGAGCAACGGATCGGTTGCGGAGATACCGAGGGATGGATCGCTGGTCAAGGAATCCTGGGGTGTTCCAGTTGCAAAGCTGCGGACGGCGCCTACAGACACCGTTTCGGTTGGCAATCTCCGGCTTAGCATTTCGCTCGATCCTGTCGGCATCGGAGTCGCGAATGAGCGTGGCAACGTTATTCAGCAATTCGCCTGGGACGAACGCGCCGGTGTCTTGTCCTTTCTGACAGGAAGTTCTCCTTTACTCGGTTTCGGGGAGGGCGGCCCACAATTTGACCGGCGCAGGTCGACGGACTCCATGGGCAGCGGGCAAGGCGCCTACAAACTTGCGACTCACGGCGGCCGGGTTCCCATTCCCTGGATTATCGGGACATCGGGGTGGGCGATATTTTTTCACCAGCCCTATGGCAGCTTCGACTTCACTGGACCGCAAGGGAAGTTTCAATCCGCGAGGTCCGGTGCTGCGCTGGACCTCTTCTTCGTGGCGTCCCCTGAACCGGCCACGATTATGGCGGAATATGCGCGCATTACAGGCTACGCTGAGTTGCCTCCGCTCTGGAGTCTCGGTTATCAGCAATCGCACCGCACGCTGGCCAGCCGCGAGGAAGTGCTTTCGGAAGCGAAAACTTTTCGCGAAAAGAAACTTCCTTGTGATGCTTTGATCTATCTGGGTACGGGCTTTTGTCCCTCCGGATGGAATACCGAAAATGGCTCGTTCGTTTGGAATTCTCACGTCTTTCCCGATCCCAAGGAAATGCTCGATGAGTTGCATCGAGATCATTTTCACGCCGTGATGCACGCAGTCATCCTGTCCGACAGACTCCGCGGGACGGTTCACGATCCGTGCGACTTGTCGCGGTTTGATGAAGAGTCCGTGAGTTGCTATTGGGATGCACATCGCAAAGACTTTGCCATGGGAGTCGATGGATGGTGGCCCGATGAAGGCGATCCGCTCGACATCCCGTCGCGATTGCTTCGTAATCGGATGTACTGGGAGGGCCCGCAGATCGATCGACCGAATGAACGGCCGTACGCGTTACATCGCAACGGCTATGCAGGAATGCAGCGTTACGCTTCGTTTCTTTGGTCGGGGGATGTGTACTCTACATGGGAGACGCTGAAGACTCACGTTCCCATCGCTCTCAATACGGCGCTCAGTGGCATTCCGTACTGGGGCACGGACATCGGAGGCTTCGTACCGACGGAGGAATTTACCGCAGAGCTGTACGTGCGCTGGTTTCAGTTCGGAGCGTTCTGTCCGCTTTTTCGTTGTCATGGCCGGACATGGAAATTGCGCCTCCCCTGGGGATGGAATACCGGCGATCCCGGCCCGGTCGAGATTCGAAGCTATAACGGTGCGGCGATTCCTGATTCCAGCCAGTTACATGACGCGCGGGTAGAACCAATCTGCCGGAAATATCTTGAGCTGCGCTATCGCATGTTGCCATACCTGTACAGCGCGGTGCACGAATGCGCGACGACTGGCATGCCGATCATGCGCGCTCTCTGGCTGCATTTTCCCGACGATCCGAAGGCAGTCGAGTGCGCGGATCAATACTTGTGGGGCAGGAATGTTCTGGTTGCTCCCGTTCTTGAGAAAGGCGCAACGAGTCGTCGTGTGTACCTCCCGCGCGGTGCCTGGTATGACTTTTGGACGCATGAGCGTGTGGAAGGAGGTCGCGAAATCGTTCGCCCGGTCGATCTCGAGACCATACCGCTGTATGTGCGCGAGGGATCGATTTTGCCGCTAGGCCCTGTGAAGCAATTTACCGGCGAGAAAATCGATGGGCCGATTTCTGTTTCGATTTATCCTGGGGCTGATGCTTCGTTCTTGCTCTACGAGGACGACGGTGCCTCTTTCGACTATCGCAAGGGGGAATGGATGGGGATCCAAATGGCCTGGGACGACAAGCAAAGAATATTCAGCCTGAACTTGGCCCCGGGTTCGCGCCTGCTGCCGCCCGGACCGCGGGCAATGGTCGTCGAGTTGGCGGGAACCGCGCGTCGCCTGACTTTTGAGGGCAAGGCCGTTCGAGTCTCGTTCTAACCATAGAACTGCGAAGCTAGGGCGCCGGATAGCGCTTCGTGTTTTGCGTGCGGGAATTAAAGACTTCAAAGCTGCCGTCCGGCCAGGCCGTCAATTCCAGATAGTTACCTGCGTCTGGACCCTCTGGGTTCGCGATGAATTCGGCAGCCACGTTGTGCGCGGCGCCTCCTTCCTCAGAAAAATGCAATTGCCAGAGGTTTTCCAGGCGAGGGGATTTTTCAATAGTGTCCCACGCGGAAGGCGTTCCACCTTTCTTTGCTCCGTTGTCCATGATTGCGACCCGAGGAGCGATTGCGTTCAGGAATGCGGGACTATTGCTTTGATACCAGCCATGATGCGAGACGACGTAAACATCGATCGTGCCCAACTTGTTGATCGGGCACACCAACTCCATTTCTTTGTCGCGAGTCAAATCGCCTAAGTCTAAGATTCTCAGCTTTCCGAAGGTGATGAGCGTGCCCAGTGAGCGCAGGTTTTCGGTCTGATCAGCCGGATATGATTCGGCATTCTTGCAACTGGCATTCTCCCGCCCCGCTCCAGGCAGGGGATGGTCGATTAAAGCGCCATCGGAGCTTATGACGGTGGTTTCGATTCCCCGGATTGGCAGACGGTCTCCGGGCCTAACTGTTAGCCGGTTGAACTTTTTCGTTGCTAGCAGCTGCTGATAAGCTTGCCAACCCTCGATAGTCGGGGCGTCGGTGCCCTCGCGGTTGTCACCGTGATCGATCACCGTTCCCACCGGAATTCGATCAACCAACTGGGGCAATCCGCCTACGTGGTCAGTGTGAAAGTGGGTGATCAGGACGTCATCGATCTTCTTGATTCCCGCCTTCTTGGCGACAGCAACAATGCGGTCGGCATCTCGCCCGTTGTTTCCTGGCCATCCGGTGTCGATCAGAAGCGCGTGTTGGTCTGGTGTGAGGAATAAAGTGGCCTGTCCGCCTTCAACGTCAACGAAAAATATGCGCAGCGGCTTTTGAGGGCGGGGCGAGGACCAAGCCCAGGCCGAGGTAAGAAGCGCAAACGCCAGAACGGCCCGGGACGCTTCGCCTACTCCAAACCGGAGTCGCATTCGTAAAAAGCGTAGCAAGCAAGACATGTTCAGAATCCTTTTGCCAGAGATGCGGAGCACCGAGATGATCGTCCACTCTGTTCTTCGCGTCAAGAAAAACGTTGATCCGGGATTACGTTTACCTCAGGAGTTTGCGCTATCATCGCTGCACGTTGGCTCAGCCGATTGAAGTTTCAGTCGGATCTTCAGATCTAAGGACGGAGCAATGAAGAAGCTGCGCAGCCAGGCATGGTACGGACGAGAGGGCCGCGATGGCTTTCTCTACCGAAGCTGGATGAAGAACCAGGGCTGGCCACACGACCTGTTCGATGGACGGCCCGTCATCGGGATTTGTAATACCTGGTCGGAGCTGACACCCTGCAACGGCCACTTTCGCGAACTCGCGGAGTTTGTGAAACGCGGGGTGTGGGAAGCAGGCGGCTTTCCGCTGGAATTTCCGGTCATGTCATTGGGTGAGACGCAACTGCGCCCGACCGCCATGCTGTTTCGAAACCTTGCCAGCATGGACGTGGAAGAGTCGATTCGTGGCAACCCCATCGACGGAGTTGTTCTGCTGATGGGTTGCGATAAGACCACGCCTTCTTTGTTAATGGGAGCGGCTTCCTGCGACCTGCCTACGATTGGCCTTTCCGGCGGTCCTATGCTCTCTGGCAAATTCCAAGGCCACGATTTGGGATCTGGAACCGGGCTGTGGCAGATGAGCGATCTGGTCCGCACGGGAGGAATGAAGGTCGAGGAGTTTTTTGAAGCGGAAGGTTGCATGCATCGCTCCAAGGGACATTGCATGACCATGGGCACCGCCTCGACCATGGCCAGCATGGTGGAAGCATTGGGAATGAGCTTGCCGGGCAACGCGGCCATTCCCGCGGTCGACGCGCGGCGCAACACCCTCGCCCAAATGACGGGGCGGCGCATTGTCCAAATGGTGCGCGAAGATCTCTGCATCTCGCGAATACTAACGCGCGAGGCTTTCGAAAATGCGATCCGTGCGAACGCGGCTATTGGCGGATCGACCAACGCAGTGATCCATCTGATCGCGATTGCAGGTCGCATCGGCGTGTCTTTGTGTCTCGACGATTTCGATCGGCTGGGATCGTCGCTCCCGTGTCTCGTCGACATTCAACCCTCGGGCAAGCATCTGATGGAAGATTTTTTCTACGCGGGAGGACTCCCTGTCGTACTTCGTGAGCTAGGCGAGGCTGGCGCTCTGAACCGAGAAGCTCTGACGGTGAACGGGGAGCCGATCTGGAAGAATGTTGCTGACGCTCGCTGTTGGAATCGCGATGTGATTCGCACCTTCTCAGAGCCATTCAAGGCGGGCGCTGGAATCGCTGTCCTGCGCGGCAATCTTGCGCCGGACGGTGCCGTGATCAAACCGTCAGCTGCGAGTCCGCACTTGTTGCAGCACCGCGGGCGGGCGGTCGTGTTCGAAAGCATTGAAGAATTTCACCTTCAGATTAACGACGAGACTTTGGACATCGATGAAAACTCCGTCATGGTTCTAAAGAATTGCGGACCTCGCGGTTATCCCGGTATGGCGGAAGTCGGAAACATGCTGCTACCTGCGAAGATCCTCCGCAAAGGCGTGAGCGATATGGTCCGCATCTCCGACGCCCGCATGAGCGGCACTGCGTATGGGACAGTCGTGCTGCACGCTTGCCCGGAAGCCGCTGCTGGCGGGCCGCTTGCACTGGTACAGTCGGGTGACATGGTCACCCTCGATGTTCCCAAGCGGCTGGTTCGGTTGGAGATCGATGACAATATTCTCGCCGGTCGCCGTGCGAAGTGGACATCGCCACCGCTCCCGGATCGTGGATGGTTGAGGCTGTATGTCGAACATGTCCAGCAGGCGGACAAAGGCGCCGATCTCGATTTTCTGGTGGGGCGCAGCGGGGCACACGTGGCACGTGATTCGCACTGAATAGAGTGTTCGATTTCGTCTCTCCGAACGCCTGCCCGCCGAAATACTTATTTGGCTTGGTGATCTATCCACGCGCTTACCTCCGAGTCCAAAATATCGAGCGGGAGCGCACCGTGTCCCAGCACTTCATCGTGGAAGGAGCGGATGTCGAACTTGTCGCCGAGTTTCTGCCGGGTCTCGTCGCGCAGCTTCAGAATTTCAAGCTGCCCCAACTTATAAGCCAGGGCTTGGCCGGGCCACGCGATGTAACGGTCGACTTCGCTCTGGATATTCGGTTCATCCATCGCGGTATAGCGATGGAAGTAAGCCACCATCTGATCGCGAGACCAGTGTTTTTCGTGAACGCCAGTGTCGATTACCAGACGAATCGCCCGCCACATTTCGTTTTCCAGGCGGCCGTAGTCGCTGTAAGGATCCTGGTAGTGACCAACTTCCTTTCCCAAACGCTCCGCGTACAGAGCCCAGCCTTCGACGAACGCGGTGTATCCGGCGTGGCGCCGAAATTCGGGAAGGGCCTCCATTTCCTGCGCCAGAGAGAGTTGCAGGTGATGGCCAGGAATGCCCTCGTGGTAGGCGATGGCCTCAACGTTCAGGACCAGGCGGTGCTCGGGATCGTACTCGTTCACGTTGATGTGGCCGGGACGCGAACCATCGGCTGCGCCATCGGTGTAGTCTGCCGGCACAGCATTTTTGGAGCGCGAAGCCTCCATGGGTATCACGGTCAGCTTGCTTTTGGGCAGGTGGCCGAAGAGCTTGGGTAATTCGGTTTCCATGCCGCGTGCGTACTTCGTATATAAATCGAGCACCTGTTGGCCGGAGGTTGCGTAAAAGCCACGGTCATTCTTGATGTGATCGTTCAGGCTCGCGAGATCCTTGAATCCGAGTTTGTAAGCGTCGGCGAGCATTTCAGTTTCGATCTCATCGATCTGTTTTAGTCCGAGAGCGTGGATCGCCTCCGGTGTCATGTCGGTAGTCGTCATGCGACGGATGGCGAAGCGATAACGGGCCGCTCCATCGGGAAGCGACCAGACTCCCGGATCGGTGCGACCGTGCGGTGCGTATTCATTGCGAACGTAGGCTGCGAAGCGCTGGTAAGCGGGCACGACTTGGTCCGCGATTGCGGCCAGAACGGCATCGCGTAGCCGTTTCTGGTCGAACGCGGGTACGTTCGATGGGAACTCTTTCACCGGCGTAGCAAACGGGCTGCTCTCTCCAATTTTGCTGGCAATGTCGTCGGCTTCGGTAGCAACTTTCTCCAGAAGATAGCGCGGAGGCATCAGGCCATCGCTTAGCCCCTGCCGCATGTTTGCAGTGAGTTGGTCGAACGCGTGCGGAATCTGGCGCAGGCGCGCTAGATAATTATCATAGTCGGCGATTGCATTGAAGGGCGTCAATGTGACGAGGTCGGGCAGTTCGAGATGCAGCCCGCCCATCTGGTTCACCGGCATCTCCCACTGCTTGAACTGTGCTCCTTCGATCTCCTGTTGCAGCTGGCGGATCATCAGTTCGCGGCTTAACGCGTCTTGCCGTGAGAAGCCCGCAGCGTCGATGGCCTGGAAGCGTGTGAGAAACTTCTGCTTCTGCTCGATATCAGCGCGGAAGAATTCAGGAGAGTTGTCGCTCAGGCGATCATTGTAGCGAGGGTCGCCCAGCATGGTTGCCCACTCTGGATTGGTGCGCAATTCGTATTGCCACTCTTCGTCGAACAGGGAAAAAAGCTGCTGGCGACGGCTGTCGACAGAAGCGGACGGCGAGGCACTGTTTTGGGCGAGTGAAGGCTGCAGGAACGTGGGTGTTAAGACACAAACCAGAATCAGGCAGCCAACCGTCCGCCGAACGCAGGAAGTCATGACTAGTCCTTCTCCGCTGGAGCGTCATTGCTATCGCAGAGGCTCAGGATCCGAAATCCTAAGTTGTCTTGTTATCCACTTTCCAGTAAACCGCATAACGATCGTGAATCACTTTGTAGAGCGGCACCAGGGTCAGCGGTTGCGACTGCCCCACGGTGCTGAAGGTGAGGGACTGTTTCGCATCGGGCTCAATCCATGCCGTAGGGTTACTCGCGTCTGCAACAATGTCCGGCACTTTCTTCTCGTCACCCGGTTTTGGCTCGTAGCCACCATAGGTCATGTCTTTAGTGACCGCGTCAAAATGCCCGGCCAGCACGAGTGGCCCGTACATCGCCGCCTGGATGGTTTCGTTATCCGGCATGCTGTCGATATGAAGTCCCATCGGCAAACTGAGTTCGATCTTATCTCCGGCCTTCCATACGCGGTTCAGCGTGAGATAGCTGCTTGGGCTGGAGAACGCGGGTAGTGGTGCACCGTTGATCTTCACGCTGCCGCCCTGCACCCAGTAAGGAATGCGAAGGTTGATGACGAGCTGCGTCGGGTTCTTCGTGGCAATTGTAATTGTGGTGCCTTGCTCTTCCGGAAAACGCGTCTCCTGCTTCACACGCAGACCTTTTTCCGGCCATTCCAAGTGTGAGTCGATGTAAAGGTTCACGTAGAGCGAATCGTCGTCGTGGAAATAGATAGTGTCGGTCAGCTTTGCATATTCTTCCGAGCCCGTTCCCGTGCAGCACCAGAAAGCATCAAAAGGCTTGCCGAAGGTCTTCCAATAGCCCGCCGCCAGAGGAAGGTAGTACATCATCGTTCCGTCTTCGGGGTTGATGGTGCCTAGGCGATGATTGAACAAAGTGCGTTCGTAGTAATCCATGAGACGAGCGTCGGGCGACCAGCCGAACAGATGCCGAGTCAACTTCATCATGTTGTAGGCGCAGCAGCACTCTGTGGTATTGGTACTCAGCTCGGTTGAGAGCTTGCCGGGATCCGTATTCCATGACTCACCGTTGCTCGTGCCACCTGTGCAATACGAACGCTCGCTAACCACCTCGTTCCAGAAGTACTCGGCAATATCGCGATAGCGCCCGTCGCCGGTGAGTTCGTAGAACCGTGCCGCGGCGATCACCTGCGGGATATGCGTGTTGACGTGCAGACCTTTGAGTTCGTCGCGGTGCGCGGCGAGCGGATCGAAGAATTGCTTTTTGTCGAAGCGTTGTGCAACCTCAAGGTGGTAGTCCTTACCCGTGACCGCGTACAAGTTCGAAAGCACCTCGCCCATGCCACCGTATTCCGTACCCAGCACGCGCTGCATGTGTTCGTAGCTGAGTGAGCCGGTGTAGCCGGCGGTCCAATCTGCCATTTTTTGAACCATATCCAGTGCTTGCTCGTTCCCGCAATGAACATACATGTCCAGCAGGCCGGCCATGATCTTGTGAACGGTATAGAAGGGGGCCCATACTCTTTGGCGCTCGCGCAGGCGGTCGAAGTAATCAATTGGAAACGCGCTGAGATAGCCGCTCTTCAGTGCACTCTGGCACTTACCCAGTTCAGCTACGACAGTATTGGCGTTCTTTCTTAGGTCTTCGTCGCCCGAACTCGCATACATTAGCGCACTTGCAGAAAGGTAATGGCCACCAGCGTAGTGACCGCGAAGCTCGCAGTCAGGCTTCTCCCACCCCCCCAGGGGTTCCGCGGAGGAAGCCAGGCCGGCATTGATTCGAAAAGTATGTAGGAGCCGGTCCGGTGGCAGCGCACGCAGATATTGACGGTCGGCCTCCATCGCGATCTTGCACGGTCCTTCTCCCAATCGCACTTGCGTCATGGGGAACGGGCGGATTTTCCATGGGACTTTCTCGCGACTGATGGACTTGCCGTCCTTCTGAGTCGTGTTCGCCACAGGATCTTGCGGAGGAGCCGCCATCAAGGCCCTCGGGATGAGCGTTGAACCGGCAGCGGCGGCGACCGAGGTCATGAAGTGTCGGCGAGAGAATTCTCCGAATCGCGTCATTGGTGCGTCCTCCCCAACCCAAACGCTTGACGGTGGATATTGTATACACTACGCTGCCTACCTAATTAGGAAGAAGGCCGGACTCTTATATTGGCGGCGCTCTAGCCATCAAGAAATCCGAACGACAGAATAATGACGAATAAAGAATTCCGTAGAATCCGGGTCATCGATTCTCATACCGGGGGCGAGCCGACCCGGTTGGTGGTGAGTGGCGGTCCCGATCTAGGAACCGGTTCGCTGGCCGAGCGACTGGATTGTTTTCGCATGAAGCACGATCATTTCCGTTCTGCCGTGGTGAACGAGCCCCGAGGGTCCGACGTTATGGTCGGTGCTTTGCTTTGTGATCCTCTCGACCCTGGGTGTGCCGCCGGTGTCATTTTCTTTAACAACGTCGGTTACCTGGGAATGTGTGGTCACGGAACCATCGGCTTGGTTGCGACGTTGGCCCACATGAAGCGCATCCAATCCGGAGAACACAAGATCGAGACACCGGTGGGCACCGTGACTGCCGTTCTGCGCGAAGGCGGCGAGGTAACGGTCAACAATGTTGCGAGTTATCGCAGCCAGGCCAACGTTGCAGTCGATGTTCCCGGATATGGCGAAGTCCGTGGAGACGTGGCCTGGGGCGGGAACTGGTTCTTCCTCGTTCGCAGTCACCCAATGGAATTAACTCTGCAGAATATCGACCAGCTTACGACGTTCGCCTGGGCGATCCGACAGTCTCTCCGGGGGCACGGCATTTCTGGCGCAGACGGCCAGGAGATTGACCATGTCGAGCTCTTTGGCCCGTCTCACCTTCCAGGCGTGGACAGTAAGAACTTCGTACTCTGTCCCGGGAAAGCCTATGATCGTTCTCCCTGCGGCACCGGGACCAGCGCGAAACTGGCGTGCCTTTATTCCGACGGCAGAATCCGCGAAGGACAAACCTGGAGACAGGAAAGCATTGTCGGCAGCGTCTTTGAAGGCAGCGTGAAGGTTCGTGATGGCAAGGTGTATCCCAGCATTAAGGGATCAGCATTCGTGAACGCGGAGGCCGAACTGGTACTTGATCCTCGCGACCCATTGTGCATGGGCATTCGCGCATGAACATTCGAGCATGAGCATTCGAAGATGAACAGAGCGGCCTATGACGTTGTGGTTGTCGGCACCGGCATTGTGGGTGCGGCGTGTGCCGACGAGTTCGCACGTTGCAGCCGGCGCGTTGCGCTCATAGGCGCGGACATCGTCGGAAGCGGCGCCACCGCCGCCGGGATGGGCCACATCGTGGTCATGGATGACTCCGACGCCCAGTTTAGGTTGACGCGCTACTCTCAGCAGTTGTGGCAAGCGTTGAGAACCGAATTGCCGGATGACGTCGAATATGAGCAGTGCGGCACGATCTGGGTGGCGGCTGACGAGGAAGAGATGGTCGAGGTCTTCCGCAAACGAGATTACTACGGCAAGCGCGGAGTTCCGACGAAGGTGCTCGACGCCGAAGCTTTGCATAGTCTGGAGCCAAACCTCCGCCCAGGATTGGCGGGTGGCCTTCTCGTTCCGGAAGACGGAGTGCTGTATCCGCCGTGTGCGGCGCTTTTTCTGGCGCGGCGCGCACAGACGCGCGGAGCAGAGCTTCTGCTCGGCATGACGGTCGCACAGATCGGGAAAGGCCGGGTTCGTTTGACCGACGGATCGGAGCTCTCGGCAGAGGTCATCGTAAATGCGGCCGGAGCTTCTGCGGTCGATCTCACGCCCGGACTTGAAATCAAAAAGAGGAAAGGGCATCTAGTTATCACCGACCGTTACCCTGGATTCGTGAGGCACCAGTTGGTAGAACTCGGATACTTAAAGAGTGCGCACTCGGTAAGCAGTGATTCGGTCGCATTCAACGTTCAGCCTCGCCGTACCGGCCAGATTCTTATCGGATCCTCGCGCCAATACGGTGCTGAATACAAGGAAGTCGACAACTCTATGCTGGTGCGGATGCTGCAACGCGCACAGGAATATATGCCAGGCCTGTCTCAAATGTCAGCCGTGCGCACCTGGACGGGATTTCGCGCTGCCACACCCGACAAACTTCCGCTGATTGGGCAGTGGGCAGGAGATGAGTCCGTATTTCTGGCGACCGGGCATGAGGGTTTGGGAATTACAACCTCCTTGGGAACTGCGCGCATTCTTGCCGACCAAATCAACGGCACAAAAGCGGAAATCCCGGTTGAACCGTATCTGCCGTCTAGGATGGCGAACGAGTACGCGCATGCTTAACCAGGTTTCGGTCACCGTCAACGGAACGCCAGTTGTTGTGCCGGCGGGCGCGACCGTAGCGGTAGCTGTGGTCCTTGCCGGACAGGTATGCCGCACGTCGGTGAGTGGTGAGCCGCGTGGTCCGCTATGTGGTATGGGAATCTGCTTTGAGTGTCGCGTT
>Ga0209274_10000255_pt1 | contig 39779 bp, 30 predicted proteins | sample HubBroMetageREF1_FD_188343 | JGI IMG/M metagenome (GOLD analysis project Ga0209274, IMG submission 188343) | Reference soil microbial communities from the Hubbard Brook experimental Forest, New Hampshire, USA - Hubbard Brook CCASE Soil... | ecosystem: Environmental > Terrestrial > Soil >...
CTTGCCCAGTGCCGTGGCGGCGGCACTGGGGGTCGAACTTCACGGCGGCATTGCAGAGGTCGAGGCCATTGCCGCGGCTCTGCGCGACCGGCGGCTGCTGCTGGTCCTGGACAATTGCGAGCATCTGACCAACGCCGTCGCGGCGCTCTGCCGGGTGCTGCTCGACCGTGTGCCGGGGCTGACGATCCTGGCCACCAGCCAGGAGCCGCTTCGGCTGGTGGAGGAGCAGCGCTACGCGGTCAAGCCGCTGGACCTTCCAACGCCGGAGATGACCGCCGATGCGACAGGCAGCGCCGGCTTGATCGCGGCTTGCAGCGCCTCCGCCCTATTCATCGCGCGGGCCTATGCCGCCGATGCGGGGTTCGCCCTCGGCGACGACAATGCCGGTCTGGTCGCCGAGATCGTGCGCGGCCTCGACGGCGTGCCGCTGCAGCTGGAACTGGCCGCGAGCCTGGTGCCTTCCCTCGGCCTCGAAGGCTTGCGCGAGTGGGTCGGCGACGGTGCCTCGCTGCTCTGCACCGGCGCACGCGACGTGGCCGGCCGCCATCGCACGCTGCTGGATACGGTGGAACGGAGCTACAATCTGCTGAGTGCTGCCGAACAGCGCAGTTTCCGCCGCCTCGGCGTCTTCCGGGGCAGCTTCACCGCCTCAGCCGCCGCCGCTGTCATCGGCGCCGACGTACCCCGCGACAGCTTCCTCAAGCTGGTCGAGAAATCTCTGGTCGCGGTCGAAGACGGCAAGACGCGGCGCTATCGCCTGCTGCAGATGCTGCAATTCTATGCGGCGCAATTGCTGGACAGTCAGGGCGAGAGCGAGGCCGCAGCCGAGGCCCATGCCCGCTATTTCGCCGAACTGTTCGACCGGGCCGGCGAGGATTGGGAAACCATGCCCGATCCGGAATGGCGGCGGATCTATGCGCCTGAATTCGACAATGTCCGGGCGGCCATGGACTGGGCGCTGGCCGATCCGGCGCGGGCGCCGACCGCCATCGCCTTGACCGGCGGCGCGCGGCTCTGGTCGATGCTGAACCTCTTGCCGGAGGGCCGGCGGCAAGCTGAAAGGCTGCTGCCGCTCATCACCGAGGCGACTCCGCCCGCTGCTGCCGCGCGGGCGCTACGGCGGATCGGCATGCTGTGGCGCGCGTCGGATCGTCAGCGTGCGTTGGGGCTGTTCGAGCGCTCGGCGGGGCTCTATCGGCAGGTCGATGATCGGTTGAACCTCGGTTCGGTTCTGGGCTTGATTGGCGGCGATTGCATCCGCCTCGGTCGGCACGCCGAAGCGAAACTCGCTCTCGAAGAGGCACGCGAACTCCTGTCGGGAAGCAGCAGGATAAAGTCTCTGATAAACGTCATGACCGATCTCGGTTCTCTTGCTGTGGGCATGAAGGAGCCCGACGAGGCCCGGCGGCATTATGCGGTCGCACGTAATCTGGCTCGGCAGGTGAAGGATATCGTTCGGGAAAATACTGCTATCTTCAATCTGGGCGAACTCGAATTCAGCCTGGGTATGATCGGCCAAGCGATCGACTATGTGCGGACGGCCATAAACAGCCTCCGTGCCGACGACCAGCCTTCCCGTTGCGGCGCTCCGCTGTACAATCTCGCTGCATATCAGACGATTGGCGGCGACCCTGCCGAAGCCCGAGCCCATGCCGCGGAGGCATTGACTCTGCTCATCCCCGAAGGCGGATATAACCTCAGGGCCTGCCTCCAGCTCTTGGCGCTGATCGCCGCTCGTGAGGGCCGGAATGCCGATGCAGCCCAACTTATGGGCTGGGCCGATGCGGAGAATGCCCGCACGGGCGAGATTCGTGAACCGACCGAACAGAAGGTTTACGAACTCCTGTTGGAGACTCTGGCAAAGAACCTCACACCTGACGCCATCCAGGGCTGGGCCGCCGAAGGCGCCCGTTGGAATGAGGGTCGCGCCGTCGATTTTACCTTGCGCCAAATCGTTTCTCCGGAAGATTTGACGACATAACCAGGGCGTTCTGTCGGTTTTTTAAAATCAGTTGACTTAGGTTTGCGAGAAAACTCCGGCCAGTCGCAAAAATGCTGCCGGAACCAGTCATATAGAGCATGGGAGGCATGAACCTTATGCCCGTCATCATTCCGCCTGCGGACTTCGATGTCCCGGCAATTGTCAGGACAGCATCGCATCCGCCCGGCAATCCACCCCAGGCGCAACGCCCCTCGACCCCGCCTCCAGGCGTGACTCGTCCGGCCGTGACTGGTCAACAACCCGAAATCGTCACGCCGCCGCCATCCCCGCCGCCGCCCCCTCCCCCGCCACCCGCGTATACGACACCCGACACTTCGGCCCGGCGCGGTGGTTCGTAAGCGCCGGAACCAATGACATAGAACTTGGGAGGCATGAACCTTATGCCCGTTATCATTCCGCCTGGATCCTTCGATGTTCCGGCCATCGTCAGAATTGCCGCCCACAGGCCCGCCAGCCCGGTTCCAGCGCAACGTCCTGCGACTCTGCCTCCGGGCGTGGTGCGCCCCGACGGAAATGGTCAAGCACCCGAGATCGTCGGCCCGGCACCGTCTCCGCCGCCACCCCCGCCGCCCGCGCCCACGACGCCGGACACGGCAGCCCGCCGTCCTGGCTCCTAGGCGCGGCCGCAACCAATGACATGACATAGACCATGGGAGGCATGAACCTTATGCCCGTCGTCATTCCGCCTGGATCCTTCGATATCCCGGCCATCGTCAGGACAGCCGCGCACGGGCCGAGCATGCCGGTCCCGGCGCAACGCCCCGCTCTCCCGCCGCCGAGCGCGCGTCCGGCCGTGACTGGCCAAGGACCCGAGATCGTCGGGCCGCCACCGTCGCCGCCACCGTCGCCCCCTCCGCCCACCACCTCCGACACGGCGACCCGCGGCGCGCGGTCGTAGACGGCGCCGGATCTGATTGCCCCGAACCTGGGAGGCATGAACGCCATACCCGTAGTCGTACCGCCTGCTTTCCGCGATGTCCCGGCAATCGGTCGGATTGCCGCCCAGGTGCCAAGCGTTCCCACCGCCGGAGGTGACGCGCCCGTCTGGTTCCGCGGCCATCGTTTTCATAATCGTCGTCTATGCGTATGCCGTCTCACGGACGATAAGATAAGAGAAAACTTACCGGAATCTTACCTTCTCATCTGTCAGCTCTTCGCGCACTTGACCTGCGCCGGGGGTCGCCGCAAGGAACCGACAGGTGCAGTCGAGCTCGCCCAGCGCCTGCTGGGCAACGCACGCATCGGCGTACTTCAAAGCAAGCTCAAATCTCCTGAATGTCCTGCTGAGCTTCCGGCAACTGAACGTAAGGCGTCACTACCGCGCTTACCGCTCCAGTTCGGCCAGTTCCGCATCCATCGCGGCAAGAAAGATTTCCCCGTCGCAGGAGTTTCCTGCACGCAGCGATGTCATCCCGGCAGCGATTTGCCGGCGGATTTCATCTTTGTTCAGCGCCTGCATCCGGTCACGTTCCGCCATCAGATGCAGCGCGTCGGCAATGACGTCGCTCGCGGAGTCACAGCACCCGGTTTCCATCTTGCGGTGGACCAACTCTTCGAGTTCCGGGGTCAGGCTGACGTTCACCAGATCGTGTTCTCTCGGGCCGCAATGGTCCCTCGGATCCAGGATCGCCGCTCACGCGGCGAGGCGGGTGACGAGGCTCACCACCCTGGAAATGCAGCAGGGCCGCCCGGCACCAGCCGGGCGGCCCCCGTCCTCGAACCGGACCCGCTCGCCTCAGTTCCGGCTGTTGCCGAACAAACGCAGCAGCATCAGGAACAGATTGAGGAAATCGAGATAGAGCTGCAGCGCCCCCATCAGCGCGCCCTTGCCGACCATGTCGCCGGAGCCGGCCATCGGGTAGTAATATTGCTGGGCGATGCGCTGGGTGTCCCAGGCGGTGAGGCCGGTGAACACGACCACGCCGATGACCGAGATGGCGAAATACATCGCCGAGGAGGCCAGGAACATGTTGACCAGGCTGGCGATGATGATGCCGATCAGGCCCATCATCATGAACGACCCCATCCGGGTCAGATCCGCCTTGGTCGTGTAGCCATAGAGGCTCATGCCCAGGAACATCGTGGCCGCGATGAAGAAGGTCGTGGCGATGCTGCCGTGGGTATAGATCATGAAGATGAAGCCCAGCGACAGCCCCATCAGTGCCGCATAGAGCCAAAACAGCAGCTGCGCGGTCCCGAAGCTCATCCGCTGGATGCCGGCCGAGAAGATGAAGACGATGGCGAGCGGGGCCAGCATCACCACCCAGCGCAGCGGCGTCTGCGCGATCTGCAGCGACAGCCCGGAATCGTAGGAGAGCCAGGCGACCACGCCCGTCACCGCCAACCCCGCGGCCATGTAGTTGTACACACGCAGCATGTACTGCCGCAGGCCGAGATCGTACCCGGCCTGGGTCGCGACCCCGCCGCGGCCCGCGGTCCAGGGGTTTTGCGAATCGTATGACATGGGTATCTCTTACACCTCGAAGGTTGACTTGCGTACTAGAGCATATTGTAAGCCACTTGGCGAATTCAATATCGGCCTCGAAGGGCAACATTAAATCTCGCTCATTCGTTGCGAAGGAGTGGCGCAGCGCGCGCGCCCAGCACCCGCCAGGTCCCGGCCAGTGCCACCGCCAGCGTCGCCGCGGTGCCGCCGAGCGCGATCCCGACCACCCGTCCGACATCGAAAACCCACTCGCCGGCGAGGAGCTGCGTCACCACCAGCCAGGAAGCGAGGCTGCCCAGCGCCACCGAGATCACCGCCGTGACCCCGCCCAAGATCCCGTATTCGATCAGAAATCCGCGGGCGATCACGGCCCTCGTGGCGCCCAGCACCTTGAGCACGACGGCTTCGTAGCGCCGCCGCCGCCGGGTCGCGGCGATCGCCCCGGCGAGTACCAGCACGCCGGCGAGCACCGTGATCGCGGCGATGGCCCGGATCGCCGCCGCCATCTGGCCCAGGATATGCGCCAGCGTGTCGAGCGCATCCTTGACCCGGATCGCCGAGACATTGGGGAAGGCCTCGGTCACCTCGCGGGCGAGGCGGGCCTCGGCTGCCGGCGACTCGGCCCGGATCGTCGCGATCGCCGTCTGCGGTGCGGCCTCCAGCGTGCCGGGGGCGAAGATCGTGAAGAAGTTGATCCCGAGCGTGGTCCAGTCGATCTTGCGGAAATTGGCGATGCGCGCCGTGATCTCGCGGCCCGCGATGTTGAACCCGACCGTGTCGCCGATCTCGAGATGCAGCCCGGCGGCGAGATCGGCATCGAGCGAGATCAGCGGCGGGCCCTGGTAATCGGCCGGCCACCAGGTGCCGGCGACGACATGGGAGCCCGCCGGCAGGGCCGCGGCATAGGTCAAGCCACGCTCGGAGTTGAGGATCCAGCGCGCGTCGGGATCGGTCTTGTGATCGCGCGGGGGCGCGCCGTCGAGGGCCGTGATCCGGGTCCGCAGACTGGGGACCAAGGCCAGATCGGACGTGCCCGGCAGCGACTCGACCAGGGCTTTGAACGGCGCCACCTCGTCCGGCTGGATGTCGATGAAGAAATAGCTGGGGGCGGACTCGGGCAGGCGTTCGGCGACTTCATGGGTGAGGCTGCCCTCGATCAACCCGATTGCGACCAGCACGGTCAGGCCCAGACCCATCGACAGCACGACCGAGGGCGTGGCGGCACCGGGTCGGTGCAGATTGGCGATCGCCAGGCGCAGCCAGGGCCGGCGCCGGATCGGGATCGCGGCGGCGGCCCGCATGACCCCGGCACCGACCAGGCGGAAGGCCACCAGGGCTACGGCGACCGCAGCCAGAAATCCCGCCGCGACCCGCTTGTCTTGCGCGTTCACGATCGCGAGTGCGGCCAGCGCCAGCGCCACGCCGGCGGTCGCGGCCCAGTCGCCCCAGCCGAGGCGCTGCCGTGCCGTCTCGACCAGATTGCGGAACAGGGACGCGGCCGGCACCCGCCGCGCCCGCGCCAAGGGCCAGAGCGAGAAGCCCAGCGCCGTGAGCAGGCCGAAGCCGGCGGCTACCAGCAGTGGTCTCGGATAGACACCCAGGCGCAGCTCGACCGGCAGTTCCGGACCGAGGGCATGGAGCAGCAACGGCGCGGCTGCTCCGAGAGCCAGCCCGACGACGATCGCCAGCAGGGCGAGAAGGAAGAGCTGGAGCAGATAGATCGCATAGACCAGCCGCGCCGGAGCACCCAGGGATTTGAGGATGGCGATGACCGGCACCTTGCCGGAGAGATAGGCCGAAGCGGCGTTGCCGACGCCGACGCCGCCGACCAGCAGCGAGGTCAGCCCGACCAGCACCAGAAACATCGAGGTGCGGGTGACGAAGCTCTGCAGCTGAGGCTCGGCCTCGCTCGCATCGCGCGCGCGCCAGCCGCTCTCGGGGAAGGCCAGATCGGCCGCTTTGATCACGGCTTTGGCATCGCTCGGGGCGGGCAGTCTCAGACGATAGACCGAGGAGCTGAGCGTACCGGGCTGGTCGAGCCCGCTGAGCGCCAGACCCGCGGCCGAGACCAGCACATGGGGTCCCAGAGTAAAGGGGTTGGCGATCCCGTCCGGCTCCTTCACCAGTACGGCCCGAATTGCGAACTCGGCGCTGCCGAGCCTGATCCGATCGCCCAACGCCACGCCCAGCCGATCCAGTACCATCGCATCGACGGCCAGTCCGGCGACGCCGTCCTCGACCGCGAGCGCTTCGCCGAGGGAGAGCGGCGGATCGAGCTCGACGGCACCGAAGAGCGGATAGGCACCGTCGACGGATTTGAGTTCGATCAGCGAGCGCTTGTCGCCGCCGAGCGTGCGCACCATCCCGCGCAGCTCGCGCACGGTCGAGAGCCGGCCGCGCGCGCCCAGCCACGCCACCGTCTCGTCCGGCAACAGGCGCTGGGCCAGCCGGAATTCGACATCGCCGCCGAGGAGATCGCGCGCATCCGCCTGGAGCCCGGCGACGATCGAGGCCGAGACCGACCCCACGGCCGCGATCGCGGCGACGCCGATCGTCAGGCACGCGAGAAAAATGCCGAAGCCCTCGAGGCCGCCGCGCAATTCCCGCCCGGCATAGCGCCGGGCCAGCGCCAACTCAGCCATGCGCCGCCTGCAGGGGCCGGGTCTGGCGCCGGTCGCCCACGATCCTGCCATCGGCCAGCTCGACTACTCGGCCGCAGCGTTCGGCGAGGCCTGCATCATGGGTGATCAGGACCAGAGTGGTGCCGAGCCGCGCCTGGAGATCGAAGAGGAGCGCCATCACCACGCGTCCGGTCGCGAGATCGAGATTGCCGGTCGGCTCGTCGGCGAGAAGCAGAGCCGGCTCCGCGGCGAAAGCGCGCGCCAGCGCCACGCGCTGCTGCTCGCCCCCCGAAAGCTGCCCGGGATAATGCAGGGCCCGGCCGCCGAGGCCGACGGCCTCGAGCAGAATGCGCGCGCGTTCGAAGGCGTCGCGGCGGCCGGCCAGTTCCAGCGGGACGGCGACGTTCTCCAATGCCGACATGGTCCCAATCAGATGAAAGGATTGAAAGACGATGCCGACGCGGTCGCGGCGGAAACGCGCCAAGCCATCCTCGTCGAGCCGGGCGAAATCGGTGCCGGCAATGGTGACCCGGCCGGAACTCGGCCGCTCCAGCCCGCCGATCACCATCATCAAGGTCGATTTGCCCGAACCGGACGGCCCGACGATGCCGACCGTCTCGCCGGCGGCGACGGTGAGATCGATGCCGCGCAGGATGTTGACCTCGCCCCCGGCACTCGCCAGTTTGAGCTGGATGTCCTCGAGCCGGATGATCGGCGGCGTCGGCGCGGGCGTCGAGGGCATGCTGAGCGGATCCACTCGTTCGGAGGAGAAAGATGGTCGCGGACCCGTCGCGGGATCCAGGACGCGAGCGCGCGCGAAGACGGTGCCGCCACCGGGCATATGGCCCGGCGTCCCGGCTTGTCAACGCGGCGCGCCGGGCGGCGCTCGCGGTTTTTTGCGCCGCACTCGGCCTGGGCACGGCCGCACCGGCGGCGGCCGCCAAGCTGCTCGCCCTGGGCGACAGTCTCACCGCGGGTTTCGGCCTGCCGCCCGAGCAGGGTTTCACCGCTCGGCTGGAGGCGGCACTCGGCGCCAAGGGTGCCGGGATCGAGGTGATCAATGCCGGGATCAGCGGCGACACGACCGCGGGCGGACTCGCCCGGCTCGACTGGGCGCTCGCCGATCACCCCGATTTCGCCCTGGTCGAACTCGGTGCGAACGATGCATTGCGCGGATTCGACCCGAAGGAGACCCGGGCTAATCTCGACCGAATCCTGGCGCGGCTGCAGGCGGCGCACGTGAAGGCGCTGCTGTGCGGCATGAAGGCGCCTCGGAACTGGGGGCTGGACTATACCGAGGCGTTCGAGGCGATCTATCCGGACCTCGCCACGAAGTATGGGGTGCCGCTCTATCCCTTCCTCCTCGACGGCGTCGCCCTCGATCGGACGCTGAACCAGACCGATATGCTCCATCCCAACGCCGCCGGCGTCGATGTCATCGTCGCCCGATTGTTGCCTTCGGTCGAAAAGCTGATCGGGCCCGGCAGCTGAGCAACCTCTTGACCGGCGCGGGCTCCGCCGGGCAAGGTCGCGGCCCCGATCTCCGGACGCGAGACTCCCTCGATGAATTACACCCGCCTCGGCCGCACCGACATCCAGGTCAGCCGCGTCTGTCTCGGCACCATGACCTGGGGCCAGCAGAACACCGAAGCCGAAGCGCATCGCCAGCTGAGCTACGCGCTCGACCGCGGTGTCAATTTCATCGACACGGCTGAGATGTATCCGGTACCGCCGCAGGGCGGAACGCAAGGCCGGACCGAACGCTATATCGGGAGCTGGCTCGCCGCCGCCCGGACCCGCGACCAGGTGATCATCGCGACCAAGGCCGCCGGTCCCCTGCGCGGGATGACGCATATCCGCAACGGCGACACGCGACTGGACCGGGCCAATCTGCGGGCGGCGGTCGAGGCCAGTCTGCAGCGCCTGGGCATCGATCATATCGATCTCTACCAGATGCACTGGCCGGACCGGCGGACCACGACCTTCGGCCAGACCTCTTATGTCCACGCCGATGACCCGGACGAGACCCCGATCGAGACGACGCTGGACGCTCTGGCCGAGCTGGTTCGAGAGGGCAAGATCCGTGCGATCGGCGTCTCCAACGAAACGCCCTGGGGGCTCGCCCGCTTTCTCGCCTTGGCCGAGTTCCGCGGGCTGCCGCGCGCGGCCTCGATCCAGAATGCCTATAATCTGGTCAACCGGGTCTTCGAGCAGGGGCTCGCCGAAATCGCCTTGCGCGAAGCATGCGGGCTGCTGGCATATTCCCCGCTCGGCGGCGGCACGCTCAGCGGCAAATATCTGGGCGGCGCCCGGCCGGAAGGCGCGAGGATGACGCTGTTCACCCGATTCACCCGCTATGACAGCGAACTGGGCAAGAATGCCATCGAGCGCTACGTCGTGCTGGCCCGCCGGCATGGGCTCGATCCCGCGCAGATGGCCTTGGCCTTCGTCGACGCCCAGCCTTTCGTGACCTCGACCATCATCGGCGCGACGAGCATCGCGCAACTGGCCTCGGATCTCGACGCTTTCGATCTGGTGCTGGCGCCGGACGTGCTCGCCGGCATCGCGGCCATCCATGCCGAGATCCCCAACCCCTGTCCGTGATGCCGGCACCGGCGCGGGGGCACGATGCTGAGGCTCTTCGCCGGCATCGCGCTGCCGCCGGAACAGCGGCTGACGCTCTCGACCATCTGCCGCGGCGTGCCCGGCGTTCGCTGGGTCGATCCGGGCAATTACCATGTGACGCTCCGCTTCATCGGCGAAGTCGATGAAGGGGTAGCCGCCGATATCGACGAAGTGCTGGCCGGGATCGACCGGCCGCCCTTCGATCTCGCCATCGCCGGCACCGGCCTGTTCGGCCCGGACGAGAAGCCGCGCGTGATCTTCGCCGGGCTGGACCGCTGCGACGCGCTGGGCCAGTTGCGCGACAAGATCGAGACGCGGCTGATGCGGATCGGGCTGGCCCCGGAGGGACGGCGCTTCACGCCCCACGTCACCTTGGGCAATGTCCAGAACGGCAATCTGATCGAGATCCGGCGGTTCGTCGCCGAGCACACTCTGCTGCGGCTCACAGGCTTCCGGGTCGAGGCGTTTCACCTCGTCCGCAGCTATCTGACCAAGGGCGGGTCGATCTACGAGGATGTGGCGGAGTATCCGCTGCGATCGCGGTGAGAGCTCCCCGGGCAGCACCGTCGGCGAGACGAGGCGTCGACCGGATACTGCGGGGTCACAGCGGACCAGGGCATGCGCGGCACACGCCGAGGGCACCTCCGGCACGCTGTGACCTGTGAAAACACAACAGAATTCGCTTCGTTGATCACGGAGTATGAATGAAGCCCGGATGCGCGGCCCGCCACGCGGCGAAATCCGCCGTCACCGCATCGAACAGCCGAGGCGGGATGAATCCGTAATCGAATCGGCCGGACTTGCCCGGCACAAAGGCAAGATCGAAGGGCCAATCATCGGTCACCGCGTACGACGTGTGGAGATGGGCCCGCTCGGCCCCGAGTCCGAGATGCCGTGCCACACCCGGAGGAATGGCAATCGTCTGTTCGTGAGGCCGCGGGGCAACATGGGAGATCGGGAGGTAGGTCACGCGGATGATCACCCGGCCGGGCAGGGCGCTTTCCTCGATCGACTCGAGATCGACGATCAGACATGGACGATCCTTGCCGGCATCGGGCGCGGTGCCGGTGCCGGCCCAGACGAAACCATGGCGGACGACCAAGCCGAGGCTCGGCGTCGGCAGCGGCATTCCGTCACTCGTCCGTCAAGGCATCGAGGCCGGCATGTTCGGCGTCCATCTTGTTTCCGGCAATCCGCTCGATCTGAGCCGCCGGCATGTCGGCCCGGAGAATTGCGAGCTTCCGATTCTGGCGGAGCAACGCATAGTCCTCGACCGACAGAATCACCAATTCGGGGCGACCATGATAGGTGATCTCGACTGGTGCTCGACGGGCTTCGGCCCGAACCAGCCCGGTGGCCTTCTGCAATTGCTCGCCGGTGACGCGGACCATGAGGGACTCCCAACTCTATAAACTATGGAAATTATATAGACTGGGGGAGGGCACTGCAAGTGGGGCCGATTCGAGGGAGCCTCCAGGCTCGCCCTGGCGGGTGTGGGGCGCACTTGGCCGAGAGCCGAGAGTTGGCGGCCTGATGCGCAGTGTCGGTCGCTGCGGGTACCGGCAGAGCCGTCGCGGGTACGCGGCGGGGAGTGCGGATGGAAGCGCTTCATCCGTTTGTAACGCAAGGCGTGGATCTCCAACTACAATGTCAAACCCGAAATTCTCTGACGATCGAACTGGAAGGTCAGCACCGTAACCCTTACCCAGCGAAAGCGGGCGAATTACACTATAGACGCTGGCAGGGTCGCGACTACTATAAATTGCTAGCGCTTCCCCCTCGCCCAACACATATTGAGTAAGGTTGCACTACGGGTCTGCATCTACTACGAGGATCTTTGCCTTGAAACTTAGTGCTAGTTCGGCACCCAGGTTTGCAACAAGTGTTGTCTTTCCGACTCCACCATTATTATTAAAAAACATGTGGCACGCGCGCCGTGGGCCCGCGCCTCATCGAACATCCTATCGTGCAAAGGATCCAAAGCTATGCCAGAGGTGATCCGGCTTCGGTGTCTGGCCAATGCCTCATCTCCTTGGGGCTCATTGATTTTTGTCTTGCAACGGAAGTCCGTACCCACCGAGCTTATAGACCTCCGTGATAATTTTCCAGATCTGTTCGGACGTGTTCGCGAGGTAGAATCGCGAAATGTGACAGATACAATGGAATTCTATACATGACAGCGCAAAGCTTACGTTTTCAGCCTGCGTGGCGTTCGCCCCCAGCCCAGCGATACCCCTCACCCCAGCGCCTTCGCCAGCCGCTCCAGCCCCGGCTCCAGCCTTTGCGCCGAGGCCGCGAAGCACAGGCGCAGATGTCCCTCGCCGCCGGTCCCGAACGCGGCTCCCGGTGCCACCCCGACGCGGGTTTCTGCGAGCAGGCGCTTGGCGAAGCCCAATGAATCGGTCAGGCCCTCGATCTGGAGGAAGGCATAGAATGCAGCATCCGGTGTCCGCAATCGCACCCGCGGGAGCGAGCCCAGCCGCTCGACCACGAGATCGCGGCCGGCGCGGCAGCGCTCGACCGTGGCGGCGACGAAGCTCTCGCCCTGTTCGAGTGCAACCACGGCGGCATGCTGGAGAAATGTCGGCGCCCCGCTGACATTGAACTGGATCAGCTTGACGTAAGTCTCGTTCAGCGCCTCCGGTACCACCAGCCAGCCGAGGCGCCAGCCGGTCATCGCCCAGGCCTTGGAAAAGCTGTTGACCACGACGACCCGGTCATCCGGCTCGATGATGTCGAGGAACGAAGGGGCCGCGCGCCGTCCATAGACGATCCGGGCATAGACTTCGTCGGCGATCAGCCACAGCCCGTGCCGACGGGTGAAGTCGAGCAGGATCTGCGCCTCGGCCTCGGTCATCATCCAGCCGGTCGGGTTCGACGGCGAATTGACGAACACCGCCCGGGTCCGGGCATCGAGCCTGGTTTCGAGTGCGGCCGGGTCGAGCCGAAACCCGCCATCCTCGGTCCGCCCGAGCGCCACGTCGCGCGGTTCGGCTCTGAAAATCTCGATCGCAGCCCGGACATTGGGCCAGACCGGGCTCACCACCAGGACATTGTCGCCGGGATCGAGGATCGCCTGGAGCGTGAGAAATATCGCCTGCATCCCCGAACTGGTGACGACCACCCGCTCGCTCCCGACCGGCTTCGCATGGAGACCGGTTTCGTACTTGGCGATCGCGGCGCGCAGGGGTGGGATCCCGTCGCAAAACGTGTAAAAGGTCTCACCCACCGCCATGGCGCGGGAAGCCGCCTCGCAGATGAAGGCAGGGGTGGGCTGATCGCCTTCGCCGAACCACAGCGGAATCACGTCGGGCTGGCCGAAGCCCAGCAGCGCCACCTCCGCGATCAGGGAGTCTTCGAGCGCCTCGATCCGGGGGCTGATGGCGGCCCGGCCACGCGTCGGGGGATGGAGGATCTCGAGCGTCATGCGGCAGTCTCTCGCGAACTCTGGAGGTGGAGCGGAACCTTAACCGATGCCAGCTTCCGGCAGTCCCGCCGCTCGGGCGGGGCCGGGGCACCCGAACCGCATGACATCGCGAGATCCAGCCGCCCGCCCGAGCAGCGGGACTGCCTTGCTGCAGCGCAAACGCGCTCTGGCGCTGTCGCACCGTAGATGTTATCCGGAAACACTCGTGCCGGTCTGCGGCACCGGGCCGGACAGGTAGTAGAAGAACCATGCAGCAGATCTTTCGCCGTCTCGAACAGAAGCGCGAGGCCGCGCGCCTGGGTGGCGGCGAGCGCCGGATCGAGGCACAGCACGGCAAGGGCAAGCTCACCGCGCGCGAACGGCTCGAGGTTCTGCTCGATGCCGGCAGTTTCGAAGAATGGGGCATGTTCGTCGAGCATCGCAGCCGCGATTTCGGCATGGGCGAGCAGACCATTCCCGGCGACGGCGTGGTCACCGGCTTCGGCACGATCAATGGCCGGCTGGTCTTCGTCTTCAGCCAGGATTTCACCGTCTTCGGCGGCTCCCTCTCCGAGGCCCATGCCGAAAAGATCTGCCGGATCATGGATCAGGCGCTGAAAGTGGGCGCCCCGGTGATCGGCCTCAACGACAGCGGCGGGGCGCGTATCCAGGAAGGAGTGGCCAGCCTCGGCGGCTATGCCGAAGTGTTCCAGCGCAATGTGCTGGCCTCTGGCGTCATTCCCCAGATCTCGCTGATCATGGGGCCTTGTGCCGGCGGGGCGGTCTATTCGCCGGCGATGACCGACTTCATCTTCATGGTCAAGGACTCCTCATACATGTTCGTGACCGGCCCCGACGTGGTCAAGACCGTCACTCACGAGAGCGTCACCCAGGAGGAACTGGGCGGCGCGGTTACCCACACGACGCGCTCGGGTGTCGCCGATCTCGCCTTCGAAGACGATGTCGAGGCGCTCTTGGAGCTGCGCCGGTTCATGGATTTCCTGCCGGCGTCGAACCGCCGGGCTGCCCCCTTGCGCGAGACCAGCGATCCGGTCGACCGGATCGAACCGTCGCTCGACACGCTGGTCCCGGCCAATCCCAACAAGCCCTACGACATGGCCGAGCTGATCTTGAAGCTCGTCGACGAAGGCGATTTCTTCGAGACGCAGGCAGCATACGCCCGCAACATGATCACCGGCTTCGGCCGGCTCGCCGGCCAGACCGTCGGCATCGTCGCCAATCAGCCGATCGTGCTCGCCGGCTGCCTCGATATCGACTCGTCCAAGAAGGCGGCGCGGTTCGTGCGCTTTTGCGACTGTTTCGAAATCCCGATCGTGACTTTCGTCGATGTCCCGGGCTTCCTGCCCGGTACCGCCCAGGAATATGGCGGCCTGATCAAGCACGGCGCCAAGCTGCTCTATGCCTATGCCGAAGCGACCGTGCCCAAGGTCACGGTGATCACGCGCAAGGCCTATGGCGGCGCCTATGACGTCATGAGCTCCAAGCATCTGCGCGGCGACGTCAACTATGCTTGGCCCACCGCCGAGATCGCGGTGATGGGGCCGAAGGGTGCGGTCGAGATCATCTTTCGCGCCGATATCGGCGATCCGGCCAAGATCGAGGCGCGCACCGAAGAATATCGCGAGAAATTCGCCAATCCCTTCGTGGCGGCGTCGCGCGGCTATATCGACGAGGTCATCCAGCCGCGCTCGACCCGCCGGCGCGTGATCCGCTCGCTCACCATGCTCGCCGACAAGAAGTTGGTGAACCCGCCCAAGAAGCACGACAACATTCCGCTTTGAGCGCCCAGCCCATGTTCCAGAAGATCCTGATCGCCAACCGCGGCGAAATCGCCTGCCGGGTCATCCGGACTGCACGCGCCATGGGAATCAAGACCGTCGCCGTCTATTCCGAGGCCGATGCGACGGCGCTGCATGTGCGCGCCGCCGATGAAGCGGTGGCGATCGGCGGGTCGGCTGCCGCCGAGAGCTATCTCCGGATCGACCGCATCGTCGAAGCGTGCAAATCGACCGGGGCCGAGGCGGTCCATCCCGGTTACGGCTTCTTGTCCGAGCGCGAAGCCTTCGCCCGCGCGCTCGACGCCGCCGGGATCGTGTTCATCGGCCCGAACCTTCATGCCATCGCCGCGATGGGCGACAAGATCGAATCGAAGAAACTCGCGGCCGCGGCCGGAGTCAGCACCGTGCCGGGCTATCTGGGCGTCATCCCCGATGCCGAGGCGGCAGTCGGGATCGCCAACGACATCGGCTATCCGGTGATGATCAAGGCGTCGGCCGGCGGCGGCGGCAAGGGCATGCGGCTCTCCCGCAGCGACGCCGAAACCCGCGAGGGCTTCCGCTCGGCCAGCAACGAGGCGCGTGCGTCTTTCGGCGACGACCGCGTGTTCATCGAGAAATACATCGTCGAGCCGCGCCATATCGAGATCCAGGTGATGGGCGACGCCCATGGCAACGTGATTTATCTGGGCGAGCGCGAATGCTCGATCCAGCGCCGGCATCAGAAGGTGATCGAAGAGGCGCCGTCGCCCTTTCTCGACCCCCCTACTCGCGCCGCGATGGGCGCGCAAGCGGTGGCGCTGGCCCAGGCGGTCCAGTACCGCTCGGCGGGCACGGTCGAGTTCATCGTCGATCGCGAGCGGAACTTCTATTTCCTGGAAATGAACACCCGGCTGCAGGTCGAGCATCCGGTGACCGAAGAAGTGACCGGGCTCGATCTGGTAGAGCTCATGATCCGGGTCGCCTGGGGCGAGAAGTTGCCGCTGACCCAAGACCAGGTTCGGCTCGGCGGCTCGGCGATCGAGGCGCGGATCTATGCCGAAGACCCGTTGCGCAATTTCATCCCCTCGATCGGGCGGCTCACCCGCTATCGCCCGCCTGCCGGACCGGGGATCCGCGTCGACACCGGGGTCGATGAGGGTGCCGAGATCTCGATGTTCTACGACCCGATGATCGCCAAGCTGGTGAGTTTCGGGGCGAGCCGGGCCGAGGCGATCGAGCGGATGGCGGGCGCGCTCGACGCCTTCCAGATCCGCGGCCTCAACCACAATATCGGGTTCCTGGCGGCGATCATGGGCCGCGAGCGCTTCCGTGACGGCCGGCTCTCGACCGATTTCATCCCGACAGAATTTCCCGACGGCTTCCACGGCGCCGACCTGGCGCCCGAGACGCAGGACCTGTTGGTCTCGATCGCGGCCGTGGCGCAATACCGTGCCGCGACCCGCGACGCCAGGGCCGGCCAGCCGCTCCATCCGGTGCCGGTGCCCCATGACTGGACGGTTCTGGTCGGCCCGCCGCCGCGTGCGCCGCGCGAGATTCGGGTCGAGGCTCGCCCGGCGCCGGACGAGGGCTTCGTGGTGACGCTGGACGGGCGCACCCGCCTGCTGGAGACCGGCTGGCAGCCGGGCGACTTCCTCTTCGAGGCCCGGATCGACGGCCAGGCGCTGACCGCTCAGCTCGATCGCAAGGGCATCGGCTGGTCGGTGATCCAGCAGGGGGCGGCGATCGAGATGCGGGTGGTCGCCCGCCATACCGGCCGGCTGGCCGGCTTGATGCCGGTCAAGGCCGCGGCCGATCTCTCCAAGTTCCTGCTCTCGCCGATGCCGGGACTGCTGGTCTCGGTCGCCGTCGCGGAAGGCCAGGAGGTCAAGGCCGGCGAGGAACTGGCCGTGGTCGAGGCGATGAAGATGGAAAATGTGCTGCGCGCCGAGCGCGACGGCACGGTCAAGAAAATCCACGCAGCGGCGCGCGACAGCCTCGCCGTCGACCAGATCATTCTGGAATTCGAAACGACATGAGCGAATCCATCGCCCGCCGCCTGGTCCTGGTCGGTCGCGTCCAGGGCGTGGGCTTCCGCTCGTGGGCCGTCGACACGGCCCTCGATCTGGGGCTGCGCGGCTGGGTCCGCAATCGCCGCGACGGGAGCGTCGAGATCTTGGCGATCGGTCCGGCCGAGCGCCTGGATGCCTTTGCCCTCGCGTGCGGATCCGGCCCGCCCTCGGCGCGGGTCGGGGCGGTCGAGAGTGCCCCGGCCGAAGACGATGGTGTTCGCGGCTTCGAGCGTCGCGATACCGGATAGGAGCGGCGTTTCTAGGGCGGAGGACTGCGAATTGCTCTTGCAATCGGGATGGGATGTGACACAAGCTGCGGGAAACTCGCTGGGGGGTTGAGGCGGACGTGTTCGCGGGCACGCCCGGCGGTCGAGATCGGGGGAGGGATCATCGTGAGACGGATTGGCTATTTGGCGCTGGCTCTGTCGGTGGCAATGCTGAACGGTTGTGGGCCCAAGCTACCGGATTATCCCCCGGCCGAGAAATCGGTGTGGCTCGACCAGCATTGGCAGCCGGGCGTTCGCGATTGGTACCATCATGCCGATCAGGGCACGATGACCTTCGGCATTCCCTATGAGTGGCTGTTGGCGCTGGAACAGCCGACTTTGTCGCTGTGGGCTTCGGGTATGTTCGCCGATCCGGCCTATCTCGATCAGTTCGGCTTCATTCCGAGCCCGGCGGCCGACAATCCCGACAAGCTGCCGGTGGGATTCGCCAAAGGTGCTCCGATCGTCGATCCGACCAGCGGCGAAGCCTGGCTCAATCCGCAGTCGAAGCAGCCCTTCACCGGCACTGGCCTGACTTGTGCAGCCTGCCACACCGGGCGGCTGACCTACCGCAAGACCGCGCTCTTCATCGATGGCGGCAGTGCGCTCATCGATCTCGGCAAGTTCCGCACGGCGCTCGGCCTGTCGATCGCCTATACGATCTATCTGCCGTTCCGCGCCGACCGGTTCGCGGCCCGGGTTCTCGGCCCCAATGCCAGCCCGGAGGCGACCGCCGCGCTGAAACAGAAACTCTCCGATCTGCTGACCTCGGGCAAGGCGGCGCTGGCGCTCGACAACAACGTCAAGAGCAGTACCATCGAGGAGGGCTTCGGCCGGCTCGATGCGCTGAACCGGATCGGCAACCAGGTCTTCGCGCTCGATCTGGCGATCGACGAGAATTACGTCGGTACCTCGGCGCCGGTCCATTACCCGCGGATCTGGGACAGCTCGTGGTTCGACTGGGTCCAGTATAACGGCTCGATCCTGCAGCCCATGGTGCGGAACGCCGGTGAGTCGTTGGGTGTGCGCGCCCTGGTCAATCTGACCGATCAGAAGCTGCCGCTCTTCGCCTCGACCGCAAATATCCCCAACCTTTTCAAGATGGAGCAGGATCTGGCCGGCAAGCAGCCGGATGCGGCGAGCGGCTTCACCGGCTTGGGTTCGCCCGCCTGGCCGGCCGATGTGCTGGGGCCGATCGATCAGGCGCTGGCGGCGAAGGGTGCCGCTCTCTACAAGGACATCTGCCAGGGCTGCCACCTGCCGCCGACCAAGTCGCCGGACTTCTGGGACCCGCAATATTGGACCGAACCCAACGCCGCGGGCGAGCGCTATCTCCATGTGAAGATCATTCCGACCACGGAGGTCGGGACCGATCCGGCGCAAGCGCAGGGCATGGAGTATCGCGGCTTGCGGCTGCCTTCGGTGCTCGGCATCACCGATCCCAGCTACGGTCCGGCGCTGGGCCAGATCGTCCAGAAGACGGTGGATTATTGGTACAAGACCAACAACATACCGCCGCCCCAGCAAGAGATCATGAACGGCAACCGGCCGAACGAGCTGCAGGTGCCGCCGGCCTACAAGGCGCGCCCGCTCGACGGTATCTGGGCAGCACCGCCCTATCTGCACAATGCCTCGGTGCCGACGATCTACGCGCTGCTTTCACCGGCCAAGGAGCGCCCGGCGAAATTCTATATCGGTGCTCGGGAGTATGATCCGGTCAACCTCGGCTATCAGTATCAGGAACTCGCCGGCGGCTTCGAATTCGATACGACCATTCTCGGCAATCACAATACCGGGCATGAATTCGACGACGCACCGCTCGGCGGCGGGATCATCGGCCGCAAGCTCACGCCTGACGAACGTCGGGCGCTGGTCGAATTTCTGAAGACGCTCTAGCCGGAGGCTGGCAGTGGCCGGGGCAGTTGACGCAGGCAGCGCTGTTGTTCGATGGCGCTCCTGTGTATCCTCGGCGCCATGAACGCTTTGAGCAGATCAGGGACGAGGGCAGCGAGGGCGCGCCTCCCGGCGCTGCTCGACGAGATCGAGGCGCGCGGCTTCACCGCCGAGACGGTCGGCGCGGCAGCGGAGGCGATCTCGCTCGCGCGGGGACTGGAGGATCCGGCTCTGTTGGCGCGGGCGCTGATGAGCGGTCTCGAAGCGAACAGATCCGCCGGGAATTGGCGGCTGGCGGTCATCTGCGGCGAGGAAGCGGCAGGCCTCTATACTAAGAGAGGTGACCGCTTGGGCGAGTACAAGGCGCGCTACCTGGTTGGTGTCGCGCTCTGGCACGGCGCCCACCTCACCGAGGCCTTCGTCGCCTTCGAGGAGGCGGCGGCACTCGCCAAGATTCTGGGTGATGTCGAACGTCACGTGCGCAGCCTCAATATGATCGGGGTCGTTCTCGGTCAATTGCGCGATTATCCCGCCGCCGCCACTGCGCTCGATCAGGCTCTGGCTCTGTGCGCGGCGGGGAGATACGAGTTCGACCGGGTTCTGGTGGTCAACAACAAGGCGCAGATGCTGGTCAATCGGGCGCGCGAAAGCACCGATCCGGCCGAGAGCGTCCGTCACGCCGAAGCGGCGCTCTCGCTCTTGTCCGAAGGAATGGCCGAGAAAGTCGAGCAGGCTTGGCCGGCGGGCGGCCTCTTGGCGCGTGACACGCTCGGGCAGGCTGTGGGCCTGACCGGCGCGCCCGACCAAGCCCTGGCCATGTTCGAGGAGAATGAACGCCTGGCGCAACTGAAGAGTGACGAAACCGCCATGGCACTGGCCGGTATGGGAATTGCCGAAGCCTTGCTCGATCTGGGCCGTCCGGACCGGGCGTTGAGCTATTGCGATGCCCTCCGCGGTTCGGAGGGGGCGCGATTGTGGCCGGCACTCCTCCCGCGGATCGAGAATGCGGCGGCCAAGGCGCTCCATGCGCTCGGCCGCGACGCCGAGGCCTACGCGGCATTCGGGCGCTATCACGATCGGATGATGCAAAACAATATTCGAGTGGCCTTCCAATACACGAAGTATATGGAACTCGTCGTGCAGCTGGAAAGCAGTCGGGCGGAGACGGCGACCTACCGGAAATTGGCGCATGAGCTGACCCTCGCCAAACAGGCCGCGGAAGAGGCCAGCCGGGCAAAGTCCGAGTTCCTGGCCAATATGAGCCATGAACTGCGAACACCGCTGAACTCGATCATCGGCTTTGCCGATTTGATCCGCAGCGAGATTTTCGGTTCTATTCTTCCAAAATATCGAGAATATCTCCAGGATATCTTCGCGAGCGGGCAGCGCCTGCTGAGCCTGATCGACCAACTGCTGGATCTGGCCCAAGCCGAATCGGGGGCCCTCGAACTGGCCGAGGAATTCGTCCCGATCAATGTCCTGCTGGATGACGCGACGACGCGGCTGGCCGACGCAGCGGCGTCGAAAGACGTTACGTTCCAGTGGTCGCTCCGCGCCGGTGCGGTCGTCCGCGGCGACCGAATGAGGTTGGCCCAGTGTATTCTCAATGTTTTGTCCAATGCCATCGATCTGGTGCCGAGCGGCGGCATCGTCGAACTCGCGACCAGGTTCGATGCCGGCGGGCTCGCCGTTGCGATTTCCGCCTTGGGCGTAGGGCTGCGGCCCGAGGATGTCCCGAAGGCATTCGAGCGCTATGGGCAGGGAGGCGACGCCAAGGCCGTGAGCAGTACCGGTTTCGGCCTGCCCCTGGCCAAGCGTCTGATCGAACTCCATGGCGGCACCGCGGCACTCGACAGCGGCGCGGAGTTCGGGACGACGGTGACACTTCGCTTCCCCGCGGAACGCCTACCCGCCCGGTCGGCCTAGCGCGGGTTTCGGCCGATCGGCGGTCCTGCCCGAGTGAACTCTTCTTTCCCTCGGGCAGGAAGCCGGCCCGGGCTGACGGATTCAGTCCATCCAGGCCGGCTTGACCAGCGGCCCGGTTGCCGGAGGTCGGGCTGCCGGCGGCGCAATGGTTTCGTGCGGTGGCGGCCCCGGCGGCGTGTCAGTCCCATAGGGTTGGTTGATGCCGACGGGTCGAGCCGCAAAGGGTGAGATCATGTTGCGCGGCGCCGGCGGGGTGACGACGCCTTGCGGTGCAAAATGTCCACTGCCGGCGGCCGATGAGGGCGTCGACAGGAGAACGCCGAGAAGGGCGATGACTGTACGATTCATTTTATTCTCCCTTAGCCGCCGCGCTCGAAACTGAAGTCTCGCGCTGGAGACGGCTGTGGTCGCGGCGTGACCAACGCCACCAACCGTATGTTGTGCATGATCCTAGACGACTAGGCAGGTGTCGGTATTCCACTTGAACTGCCGAAGGGCAGATCACGTGGGCGGAATGATAACGTCGATATTCATCCGGTTCATACTCCGTTAATTACGCCTCAACCCAGAAAAATTGCCGATGACACAAGGTAACACAGGGGCCAAGTCGGCGGTGAGGGCGACAACAAGGAGAATTCGGCAGTGCTTTGGCTTTTGCCTGTCTCACGAGGTCATCTTCCGCGGCGCTGCTCTCGGTCAAAGGTTGATCGATACCACTACCATGACCTGCATTAATAGTGCAGTCAACTCATCGAATTGCGCGCATTTTTCTAAAAATTCACATAGTCCGGTTGTTGCCGTCGGGGCATTCGTCCCAAGTCCTCACGATCAATAGTTGTGTCACGAGCGAGACCTCACAGCTGGTAAAAAAATTATAGGTAAAATACTGTTAATATAACCAGGATCGCAGTTTCATTCGCCTCATAGTCAGAGTAAAATTTCAACCCGATACAGCGCGATTGTTACCAGCCGGCGATTTGAACGAACTCAATTGTAGCGCAGGGCATTTGTCTTGACCAGAGGTACGCGGCGCATTGGCCGCCGGCACCGATTGCCGAACACCGCGGCGGTCGCCCGGGAGACCGCAGCCGACATTATCACGCATTCGTGATCGGTCCGAGCCGAGCGCCGGTGCAGACTGGCGTCACAATCTCGTGGAGGAAACCGATGGATGGATCACGCATCGCGCTCGGCGACATTCGCTCTCTCGTTTCGCCGCAGGAATGGCAGTTGCGCGTCGATCTCGCCGCATGTTACCGCCTGGTCGCGCACTACCGGTGGGACGACGTCATTTTCACTCATATTTCAGCCCGGCTGCCCGGGCCGGAGCATCACTTTCTGATCAACCCCTATGGCCTGCTGTTCGACGAAATCACCGCGTCCAGCCTGGTCAAGATCGATCTGGAAGGCCGGATCGTGCTCGATAACGGCTATCCGGTGAATCCGGCCGGGTTCACCATCCACAGCGCCATTCATGCCGGGCGCGAGGATGCGCAGTGTGTGCTCCATGTCCATACCCAGAACGGTGTCGCAGTCTCGGCCCAACGCGACGGGCTGTTGCCGATCTCGCAGCACGCGCTGCCGGTGCTCGCGAGCTTGGCCTATCACGATTACGAGGGGATCGCGGTCAATCCCGAGGAGAAGCCGCGGCTGGTCGCCGATCTCGCCGACAAGACCTTCCTGATGCTGCGCAACCACGGGCTGTTGGTGGCTTGCGGCTCGATTCCCGAGGCATTTCTGGCCATGTATAATTTCGAGGCCGCGTGTGCCATCCAGATCAAGGCGCAAGCCGGCGGCGGCGAACTGATCCGGGTACCGCAGCCCGTGCTCGACGGCATCATGGCTCAGTCCCAGCTCGTCTCCGGCGGCATGGGCGGCAAACTCGCCTGGCCGGCACTGCTGCGCCGGCTGGACCGGATCGATCCGTCCTATCGGAGCTGACCGATCCGGCGCCCGACGCCGAAGATTTCGGCGAACGCCGCTTTCATCGCCGTATCGACGTCGGCCATCCCGACCCGGACGCCCTGGGCGGCGAGCGACGTGACCCCGTGCCGGCGGATGCCGCACGGGACGATCCCGGCGAAATGGCCGAGTTCGGGGTCGACGTTGAGGGAGACGCCATGATACGTGACCCAGCGGCGCACGCGCACGCCAAGGGCGGCGATCTTGTTTTCGCTGCCGTCCGGCTCGGTAACCCAGATACCGACCCGGCCGTCGCGACGTTCGCCCGCGATCGCGAAGCGGTCCAGGCTGCGGATCAGCCATTCTTCGAGATCATGGACATAGCGCCGGATATCGGATCCCCGCGGTTTCAGGTCGAGCATGACATAGGCGACCCGCTGCCCCGGTCCGTGATAGGTGAATTGCCCGCCGCGCCCGGTCCGATAGACCGGCAGGCCGTTCGGATCGAGCAGATCCTCCTCGCGCGCGCTCGTGCCGCCAGTGTAGAGCGGCGGATGTTCGAGCAGCCAAACCAGGTTCGGCTGTGTGCCCTGGCGAATCGCCGCGACCCGCGCCTCCATCGCCGCGACGGCGGTATCGTAAGCGACCGGCCTGTCGCTCGTCTGCCATTCCAGATCCATTCGGCCCTCCGCCCGGCCACACTGCTCGACAGGTTATAGAGCGGAACCGCGGCCGTATCACCTGCCGCAAGCCTGATCTGTCGCGGCCGGTCCAAGTCGGGCTTGCGGGGGTCGGCCCGATTTGCTATTGCCCTTGCTCCCAATCGGGGGCCGGCTCGCCCAGGTTCCCCTTCATGATCGTGCGGTCGTGGCGGAATTGGTAGACGCGCAGCGTTGAGGTCGCTGTGGGGGAAACTCTGTGGAAGTTCGAGTCTTCTCGACCGCACCAGCTCTTCTTCGATATCGCTGCCGACAGCACGGGAGGGGGTAGCGTTGGCGGAAGATCTCAGCGAGAGCGCGCTCGACTATCACCGCCATCCAACCCCGGGCAAGATCGCCGTCGTCGCGACCAAGCCCTTGGCCAACCAACATGATCTGGCTCTGGCCTATTCTCCGGGCGTGGCTGCGGCCTGTCTCGCCATTGTCGCCGATCCGGCCGAGGTTGCCACCGTCACCTCGCGGGCCAACCTCGTAGCGGTCATCACCAACGGCACGGCGGTCCTCGGCCTGGGCAATATCGGCCCGCTGGCGGCCAAGCCGGTGATGGAGGGCAAGGCGGTACTGTTCAAGAAGTTCGCCGGGATCGACGTCTTCGATATCGAGATCGATGCCGCCGACCCGGACAAGTTCGTCGAGATCGTGGCCGCCCTGGAACCGAGTTTCGGCGGCATCAATCTCGAGGACATCAAGGCGCCGGAGTGCTTCGAGATCGAGGCGAAGCTGCGCGCGCGGATGAAGATCCCGGTGCTGCACGATGATCAGCACGGCACCGCGATCATCGTCGCGGCCGCCATCCGCAACGCGCTGAAGCTCAGCGGCAAGCGGCTCTCCGACGTGAAGCTGGTCGCGTCCGGGGCCGGGGCGGCGGCGCTGGCCTGCCTCGATCTCCTGGTCTATCTGGGGCTGAAGACCGAGAATACCTGGGTTACCGACCGCTATGGCGTGGCCTATCGCGGCCGGGTCGAGGAGATGGATCCGCGCAAGGACCGTTACCTCAAGGATACGAACGCACGCACGCTCGCCGATGTCATCGACGGGGCCGACATCTTCCTGGGCCTGTCGGCACCAAATGTCCTGAAACCCGAACTGCTCGCCCGCATGGCCGACCGACCGATCATCATGGCGCTGGCCAATCCCACGCCGGAGATCGAACCCGAACTGGCCCGGAAGCATCGGCCCGACGCCATCATCGCCACCGGCCGCTCGGATTATCCCAACCAGGTCAACAATGTCTTGTGTTTTCCCTATCTCTTCCGGGGGGCACTCGATTGCGGGGCCACGGCGATCAACGAGGCGATGAAGATCGCCTGCGTCGAGGCCCTGGCCGATCTGGCGCTGGCCGAACCGTCCGATGTCGTCGCCGCCGCCTATGGCGACCAGACTTTGAGCTTCGGCCCCGATTACATCATTCCGAAACCCTTCGATCCGCGCCTGATCACGGTGCTGGCGCCGGCCGTCGCCCAGGCCGCCATGGACTCCGGGGTCGCGACCCGGCCGATCGAAGATTTCGCTGCATATCGCCAGCGCCTGTCGCAATTCGTGTTCCGCTCCGGCCTGGTGATGAAGCCGGTCTTCGATCGCGCCCGCCAGGACCCGCGCCGGCTCGCCTATGCCGAGGGCGAGGACGAGCGCGTACTGCGCGCCGTGCAGAACGCGATCGACGACGGCATTGCCAAGCCGATCGTGATCGGCCGGCACGACGTGGTCGAGCGCCGGCTGGCCAAGCTCGGGCTGCATATCCGGATCGGCGCCGATTTCGAACTGGTCGACCCGGAAGGAGATCCGCGCTTCCACGATTATTGGAAGCATTACCATCGGCTGATGGAGCGCAAGGGCGTCGCGCCGGACACGGCTCGCACATTGGTCCGCACGCGCACCACGGTGATTGCAGCCCTCATGGTCGCGCGGGGCGAGGCCGATGCGATGCTGTGCGGAGCCGTCGGGCAATTTGATCGGCATTTGCGCCATGTCGTCGATGTCCTGGGATTGCAGCCGGGCCTGACCCGGCCTTTCACCCTGTCGGTGCTGGTTCTGCCGACCGGCACCTATTTCATGGCCGATCCCTATGTGATCGAGGATCCGGACGCTGCCCAGATCGCCGAGATGACGATCAGATCGGCCGAGGCGGTCAGGCGGTTCGGGATCGAGCCCAAGGTCGCCTTGCTGTCGCATTCCAATTTCGGCAGCGCCGAGGGCCCTTCGGCCGAGAAGATGCGGGCAGCCTTGCGCTTGATCAAGGGGCTGGCGCCGGCGCTCGAGGTCGAAGGCGAGATGCAGGCGGATCTAGCATTTTCCGCCGAAATCCGCGAGCGGATCTTCCCCAATTCGCAGCTTCAGGGCAGCGCCAATCTGCTCATCATGCCCAATCTCGACGCCGCCAACATCGCCTTCAACATGGTCAAGGCACTGGGCGGCGGGTTGGCGATCGGTCCGACGCTCCTCGGCATCAACAAGGTCGCGCATATCGTGACCCCGTCGATCACGGTGCGGGGCTTGGTCAATATGAGTGCGGTCGCCGTCTATGACGCGCAGGTCGGCGGGAGCGGCGAGCGGGATCGAGCTTAGGCGATCGGTCGAGCCCCGGACCGACCGCGAGGCGTAACTCGCCCGAGGCGTGATCCTCGGTTCCGATTGCCCGGCGCTGCCGATCGGGGTTCGAGGAACGCCCCTTCCGGCCGGCCGGCAATCGGCCTGCTCAGCGACAGGGTCGCCTCGTCCTCCCCGGTGGCAGCCTCGCCGGCACTGCCGATCTTCAAATCATCGCCCGCCCGCACGCCGGGCGAAGCGATACGCGCGTGCCGCCGGGTTCACAAATTACCAAACCATCGGTCGAGAGAGCGAGACTGCTCGACGCGGCGAGGGGCGGGTCATGTCGCGCTCTGCCGATGCTGGCGATAGATCCTCTCGACGAATCGTGCCGTCTCGTGTTCGCGCAGCTCCGAGATGATGGCCTGAAGCTCGGACGGCATGACCTCGAAGGGCGGGATCGGCGAGCCGTAATGTTCGGGCAACAAGACAGGTCCGGCCGAGGTCGCAAGTGCCATGTCCGAGAGGGTGAATCGATCCCCGACCAGATATTGCCGGCCGTCGGCGATCCTCTGGTCGGTCTCGGCGACGATGCTCTGCAGCCGGGTAAGGGCATGCTGAGCGCCGGAGGCGCTGAGCTGAAGCAGATTATTGATCAATCCGGCATAAGCCGCATAGTTCGTGTCGAGCGAGATCGCTTCGAGTTCGGGCACGCCTCGGGTGAAAGGCTCGATCATGATCGCGCGGTGCGGTAGCAGATGATAGTAGCATACCACGGCAACCGCGCCGCCGAAGACGATGTTGAACCGGCTCCAATCGGCGTTGACCGCTGCTGCCAGATCGGCCTCGGCGGGAACGAGTCTCTTTTCGACCGGGCAATTCTGGTCGTAGTAATCGACGATCGCGCGGGCACTCGCCACACTCGGGCCGTTGCCATGGAGCAGCGGGATATTGGTCGTCCCGGTCTGGAACAGGGACAAGACCGAGGCCCAGCCGAAGATATGCGGCGTTTCGCGATAGGGAACGCCGTGATGGACGAGGACCCAACGGCCGACTTCGCTGTCGATCATCGGGGCGAAGGTCAGCAGTGACCGCAGACCGGGCGCGTCGTCCATCGTCAGCTCTCCGCGACGGCGAGCGGGGGACGAGCGGCAATCGTCATGGTGCGGGCTGTCATGAGGGCGCTCCGGAAAAGGGGCTTCGGTTCGTCGACGGTCCCCGCCGGCAGTCCGCTATCCTGGACCAGGGGCCCGACAGGGCAGCGAGCGCCGGCTTCGATGTTGCCGCGCCGGACGCCCCGAGGCATCTTACTGCCCAAAAGCAAAGGGGGAAACAATGAGAAGATCCGTCCTGGCGGCGATCGGCTCCTGTCTGGTCCTGGTCGCTTCCGCCCGCGCCGAGGAGCCGGTCAGGATCGGGCTCCTGCTCGACATGTCGGGCGTCTATGCCGATGTCACCGGGGTCGGCAGCGCCACCGCGGCGCGCATGGCGGTCGAGGATTTCGGCGGCAGCGTCCTCGGCCGGCCGATCGAGGTCATGGTCGCCGACCATCTGAACAAGCCCGACATCGCCTCGGCCAAGGCGCGCGAATGGTTCGATACGGCCCAAGTCGACGCCATCCTCGATGTCGCCGCGACGGCACCGGCTCTGGCGGTGATGAACGTGGCCAAGGACCGCGACAAGCTGGTGGTGCTGAGCGGCCCCGGCTCGTCGGCGATCACCGGTGCGTCCTGCATCCCGACGGCGCTGCACTGGGCTTACGACACTTATGCGCTCGCCCACACCACCGGCGAAGCCGTGGTGAAACAGGGCGGCGACAGCTGGTTCTTCCTCACCGCCGACTACAGCTTCGGCGCTCAGCTCGAACAGGATACGAGCGCGGTCGTCACCGCGCGGGGCGGCAAGGTCTTGGGCGATGTCCGGGTGCCGCTCGGCACCGCCGATTTCTCCTCGTTCCTCCTGCAGGCCCAGGGCTCCGGTGCCAAGATCGTCGGATTGGCCAATGCCGGCGGCGATTTCACCAATTCGGTCAAGCAGGCAGCCGAATTCGGCCTGGTCGCGGGCGGCCAGAAACTGGCCGGGCTGCTGGTCTATATCAACGACATCCATGCGCTGGGCCTGGCCGCGACCCAGGGCATGCTGCTCAGCACAGCCTTCTATTGGGACATGAACGACGAGACGCGGGCTTGGTCGAAACGATTCTTCGATCGAGTACAGCGGATGCCGAACATGTCGCAAGCCGGGATCTATTCTTCGACCCTGCATTATCTTCACGCCGTCGCCCGGACCGGCACGACCGCGACCGATCCGGTGCTGGAGGCGATGAGGGCCGGGGAAGTGAACGATCTCTTCGCCCGGCACGGCCATATCCGCGCCGACGGGCTGATGGAACACGACATGTATCTCTTCCAGGTCAAGAGCCCGGCGGAGTCGAAGGGCCCCTGGGATTACTACAAGCTGGTCGCCACCGTGCCCGGCGCCGAGGCGTTCGCCCCCTTGAGCCAATCGAAATGTCCGCTGGTGCAGCACTAGCGTCGGCGCGATGTCGCACCGGGCTCGGCGTCCCTCCGGCCGGGGACCGAGAAGGCATGTGCGGGGACTATCCTCGATTTTGCCCGGAGCGGCAACCCTGCCGCTCCCGTGCCAACGCCGCGCCGGACGCCGAAATCAGCAGTCGCGCGACCCGAACGAAGGGATTCGCGTCGATCTCGCCGCCGCGAGACGCCCTGACTCGCGGGTGGAATCGCTCTTGCCAAATCCCGGCCTCTCTCCCATCCTCCCCCGCCCGATCCCCTTCCGGCTGGCCGAACCCGCGCGCGATCATGCAGAGCCCTGCCCGGACCGATATTTTGCGCGCCGATCGGCCGCTCTGGCGCAATCTGCTGCAGTTCCTCTTGCCGCTGATGGCGAGCAATCTGCTCCAGGCGCTGTCGGGGACGATCGGCAATATCTATCTGGGGCGGCTGATCGGGGTTGCCGCACTGGCGGCCGTGTCGTCGTTCTTTCCGCTGCTGTTCTTTCTCATCAGCTTTCTGATCGGCTTGATGAACGGCAGCACCGTGCTGATCGGCCAGGCGTTCGGCGCCGGCGATCTCGAGCGGGTGCGGCAGGTCGCCGGTACGACCATCAGCATGAATTTGCTGCTGGGCGCAGTGCTGGCGGTCTCGGGCGGGCTCTTCGCGCCCTGGGTTCTGTCCGGGCTGCACACCCCGCCCGACATATTGCCCTATGCCACCGACTATGCCCGGATCATCTTCTGGGCCATCCCGCTGCTGTTCCTCTATCTGGGCTATACGACGTTTCTGCGCGGCACCGGCGATTCGAGCACGCCCTTCTATTCGCTCGTGCTCAATGCGGCGATCGCCCTCGCCGTCATGCCCGTGCTGATCACCGGCTGGATCGGTTGGCCCGGACTGTCGGTCGAGATCGCCGGCCGGACTCTGGCGCTCCCGGCGCTGGGCGTCGCCACGGGATTGCCCAGTTTCGGCATCAACAGCGGCGCCTATGCGTCGATCGTGGCAAATTTCTCGACGCTCGTGGTCCTGGCCGTCCAACTCCGGGGGCGGCGCCATGTGCTGGCGCCCGATCGCGCGCTCCTCGCGCATCTCGCCTTCGACTGGCCGATCCTGGTCCAGTTGATTCGCATCGGCCTGCCCAGTGCGACCCAGATGGTGCTGATTTCGCTCTCCGAACTGGCCGTGATCACCTTCGTCAACGATTTCGGCTCCGGCGCCACCGCGGCCTATGGGGCGGTCAATCAGATCGTCAGCTACGTCCAGTTCCCGGCGATCAGCATCGGCATCGCCGCCTCGATCTTCGGGGCGCAGGCGATCGGCCGAGGCGACGAGCACCGGCTGGGGGCCATCACCCGCAACGCGCTCGGCCTCAATCTGGTGATCGGCACGGCGCTGGTGACGATCACCTATGTCTTCGCCCGCGACGTGCTCGGCTGGTTCATCACCGATCCGGTAACGCTCGATTTGGCCTATCGCCTGCTCGCCATCACGCTTTGGAGCTATGTGCTGTTCGGGATGACGGCGGTGCTGTCGGGGATCATGCGGTCGAGCGGCACCGTGCTCTGGCCGATGGCGATCTCGATCTTCGCGATCTGGGGCGTCGAGGTTCCGTTCGCCTGGGGCCTGTCACGCTGGCTCGGCGTCGACGGCATCTGGATCGCCTATCCGATCGCGTTCGCCGCCGGCCTCGCCCTCCAGGCGATCTATTTCCGCTTGGTCTGGCGGCACCGGGCGATAAGCCGGCTCGTGTGATCCGCGAGGCTCAATAGCCGATCACCTCGCCGTCTTTGCGCATCTCCGAAGCACCTCGATAGACCTTGTTCTTGGCGTCCCAGAGGATCGCCTGATAGCCGCCGAACCCGCCGGCGCCGGGTGCGATCTTGTAGCCGCGCGTCGCCAGTTCGGCCTTCACCGCCGGGTCGAAGCCGGTTTCCATCTCGACCGTGCCGATCCCGGTCGAACCCTCGCCGGTCGGCTCGGCATTGCCGGAATGGCGCCAGCGGGCAGCGTCGCCCGCCTCTTGGACATTCATGCCGAAATCGATGATGTCGGTCAGGATCTGGACATGTCCCTGAGGCTGCATGTCGCCGCCCATCAGGCCGAAAGAGAGGAAGGGTTGGCCGTCCTTGGTGACGAAGGCGGGGATGATGGTCTGGAACGGGCGCTTGCCCGGGGCATAGACATTGGCCGCGGCCGGATCCAGCGAATAGAGTTCGCCCCGATCCTGGAACATGAAACCCAGATGATCGGCAACCAGGCCAGAGCCCATGCCGCGGTAATTCGACTGGATGAGCGAGACCATCATCCCGTCCTTGTCGGCTGTGGTGAGATAGATCGTGTCGCCGTCGAAGAGCCGCGGATCGCCCGGACCGATCGCCGGGTTCGCATGCTTCGAATCGATCAGCTTGCGCCGCTCGTCGGCATAGCCTGGTGAAAGCAGGCCTTCCATCGGGACCGAGACGAAGGCGGGATCGGCGTACCACTTCGCCAGATCCTCATAGGCCAGGCGCTTGGCCTCGAGGAGCGTGGTCAGCGTGTCGGCCGAACCCGCCCCCATCGCCTCGAGATCGAATGGTTCGAGCACCCGCAGCATCTCCAGCACGGCGGCACCCTGGCTGTTCGGCGGCAGCTCGAAGACATCGTAGCCGCGATACTCGACCGACAGCGGCGTCACCCACTCGCCCCGATGGGCGGCGAAATCGGCATAGCGCAGATCGCCGCCGATGCGCTGGAAATAGGCGTCGATCCCGTGGGCGATCGCACCCTTGTAGAAGACGTCGCGCCCGCCCTCGGCGATCTGGGAGAGCGTATGGGCGAGATCGGGATTGCGGAAGATTTGGCCTTCTTCGGGCGCCCTGCCATCGACCAGATAGGTCGCCCGGGCATTGTCCAGCTCTTCGATGAGGGCGGAACGCTTCTCGAAGGCCGCCATATTGCCCTTCCAATAGGCGGCGATCAATTGGGTCACGGGAAATCCGTCCCTCGCATAGGCGATCGCCGGGGCGAGATCTTCGGCCATCGGCAGCTTGCCGAACTTGTCGCGGAGCGCGAACCAGGCATCGACGGCACCGGGGACGGTCACCGGGAGCGAGCCGACCGAAGGAATCTGCGGCACGACCGGACGGCCGGCCTTCTTCCAGGCCGCTTCCACCTCGACTGTCATCCTGGCCAGATCGCGGCCCTGGGCCGCACGCCCCGAGCCGTTATAGCCGTAGAGCTGCTTGGTCGCGGGATCCCAGACGATGGCGAAGAGATCGCCGCCGATGCCGTTCAGCACCGGCTGCATCAAGCCGATCGCGGCATTGGCGGCGATCGCGGCGTCGACGGCACTGCCGCCCTTTTTCAGGATATCGATGGCGATCTGCGAGGCGAGCGGCTGTTCGGTCGCGGCCATGCCGTGCTGGGCCAGAACCGGGGACCGGGTCGCCCAGGCCAAACCGCTGTAGCGGTCGCCGCGGCCGAGCTGACTTTCCGCGGCGGTGCAGGGGGCGGCGAGTACCAGCGCCAGTGCTGCGCAAACCATCATCCGTCGCATGATCATCTTCCGCCCGCCTGTCGCTGCCCCGATGCCCGACAGGTTAAGGCAGATTGTCGAGAATCGTTCAAGGGTCTACCGAGATGAGCGAGAGCGGGTGATGATCGTTGGTATCCCGGTGCCAGCCGTGCACCCGCGGCCCAACCAGCGTGTCGACCAGCTGCGAGCCGATCGGGATGACCGGTTGGTCGGCCAGCAGCAGGGACTCGGCCCGGGCCAGGAGCTCGGCGCGGGCACCCGGCTCGACCTGGTTCTCCGCCTGGTCGAGCAAACCGTTGACGGTTTCGTCGACATAGCCCGGAATGCTGAGGTCGCTCGGCCGGTCGGACCGGAACGCGGCGACATAGGCGAGCGGGTCGTCGCCGAGCCCCAGGTTATCGACCGTCACGTCGAAATTCTGGCGGTCCTTGACCCAGACCTGGAACTCCTCGGCGACCAGCGAGACCTGGACCGGCAGGTTGGTCTCCCACATCTGCTGGATCGCCTGCGGGATATTGCGGTTGCCGCTGGTCGCATAGCTGAAGCGCAAGGCGGCGCGATTATCGGGCCCATAGCCGGCTTCCGCCATCAGGCGCCGGGCCTCGGCGATCCGCTCCGGCATCGGCGTGTCCTTGAAATCCTCTTCGCTCGTCACTGGATAGCGCAAGGATTTCGGAACCAGTGAAAAGCTGGGCAAGGCAGTACCGGGCGCAATCCGATCGAAGAGCGTGCGCTGATCCAAGGCCAGGGCCAGCGCCCGGCGGACCCGCCGATCGGAAAGAGGCGGCGCGCTGATGTTCAATTGCAGATAATTGTTGCCCGAGACCGCCTCGGAATCGACGGCGTCCGGCGCCGATTTCAGGGCCGCCAGATACTGCCGCGACAGCAGCCGGATCAGATCGAGTTCGCCGGCCTGATACATTTTCAGGGCGGCGTCGGCATCGACCAGAATGAATTCGATCCGGTCCAAATGGATGTCGGCCGCGGCCCGGTAACGAGGGTTGCGGACGAGCGTGACGTGGCCTTGCGGTACCCACTCGCTCAAGACGAAGGGGCCGTTGCACGGCATGTGCCCGGGCCGGGTCCAGGCATGGCCCCAGCGATCGATCACCTCTTGGCGGATCGGCTGGAGAATATCGGTGAAGATGCCGAGCAGATAGGGATCGGGGCGGATCAAGCGGATGATCAGCGTGTGCGGATCCGGCGCGGTGACCCCGAGTTCCTGTGGCGGTTTGGCGCCGCGCAGGATCGAAGTCGCATTCTCCACGACCTCGATCGGCGCCGTATAGGGTGAAGCCGTGGCGGGCTCGACCCAGCGCCGCGCCGCGGCCACGAATTGGTCGGCGGTGACCGGCGTGCCGTCGTCCCAGAGCGCGTCGCTGCGGAGATGAAACGTGTAGAGCCGCCCGTCCGGCGAGATCTCCCAACGCTCGGCCGTCCCCGGCGCGGTGTGACCGGCGGCGTCATAGATGGTCAGTCCTTCCAGGAGTTCGAGCATGATGTCGAATTCCTGGGCAGAATCGAGCAGCGGCGGATCGAAGCTGGCCGGCTCGGAGCGCATCATCACGTGCAGAACCCGCTCCCCGGCTTCCGCCGCGAATCCTGGCCAGGACAGCAGCAGTGCCAGCAGCGCCGCTGCGATCCGCGCCTTTCCAGCTCGCACCATCTAGTCGAGCCAGCGCCGGACGGCTGCCTTCAGGAACGCGGTATCGGCCGGACTCGGACCGGGATTGCCGGCACGATGGCCCCAGACGCTCGGGATCGGGGTCAGTTCGGCATGCGCCAGATGCGCGTTTTCCAGTTCGTTGTCGGCGACCCGGAAATAAAGATCCTGCGTCCCCGGCATGAGCAGGACCCGGGCCCGAATGGCGTTCAGCGCACGCACGAGGTCACCCTGGTAGAGCGGGTTGGCGCTGATATCGGCGTGATACCAAGTCCGCAGCTGAGCATAGCAATTGGCCGCGTGGCGGCGCTGGAAGATTTCCGCCCAGTCGGTGCGCAAAAACGTGTCGAGATCGGGTGCCCCCAATGCGGTCAGATGCAATTTCTCCCGATAGAAATCCTGGCTCAAGGCCCAGCCGGCATAGATATGGCCGATGGCGCGCAAGGTCGCCATCGGCGGTGCCGAGAAGCGGCCGTCGCCCAGATATTCGGGTGCCGCCTCGAAGGTCCGCAGCAGTCCGGACAGGAACACCTTGTTGTGCTCGGCCGTGCGCGCGCTGCCGCAGACCACGATCGCCCGCTCGACGGCGTCCGGGAAGGCGGCCGCCCAGTGATAGGCCTGCCCGCCGCCCATCGACCAGCCATAGACGGCATGCAGCCGATCGATCCCGAACGCCTCGGCGAGGAAGCGCCGTTGGGCCTGGACATTGTCCCAGGGCGTCACCAGCGAAGGATAGTCGGGCGTGTCGGCGGCGCCGGAGGATAGACCGTTCGAGAACATGTTCGGGATGACGATGAACCAGCGGGTCGGATCGAGAATGCCCTCGGGGCCGACCAGCCATTCGATGTCCGTATGCTTGGCGCTGTAGCTGCACGGATAGAGCACGACGTTGTCGCGGCCGGGCGCCAGTGTGCCGTGGGTCTTCCACACCAGCCGGGCATCGCGGATGACGCCGCCCGACTGGACCGGGAAGTCGCCGAGGTGAAATTCGCCGCTGTTGCGAGCCCATTCCATTGATGGAGATGCCTTTCACCCGCCCGGTTCCGGATCGACGGCCCGCCCGGGCCGCCGACGCGGTCGTGTCGTTTCCGAGCCTAGTCGTTGAACCCGTTCGGCAGCGGCGGGATCACCGCCGGCAGTACCCCGATGGTATAGCGCTTGACCAGATGCGCCCAGGGCGAATCGACGGATTCGGTGATGCCGATGACGGTGAGGTCGAGCGCGAGATTGGTCACGTACAGAACCCGGTGATCGAGGCTGAAGGCCGGGCTCGCCGGGAAGAGTAGACCACGGGGCAGGCCGTCGCGGTCGACTCCGCGAAAATCGCCGAGTTTGGCGATGGCCTTGCCTGCCGGGTTGACGACGACGATCTCGTCCGCCTGATTGGCGGCGACCCAGATATTGCCCGCTTCGTCGATGGCGATGCCGTCGGCGCCGTTGATGCTGTTGACGAAGACCGCCGGCTGGCCGGCGGTGCCGTTGCTGTTGACCGGGACCTCGATGAGCTGGTCGTTGCCGGTGTTGGCGACGACCAGCGTCTTGCCGCCATCGATGAACTCGACGCCGTTGGCCCCGAAGGGCGGGATGCCGACCGTGGTCAAGGTCGGGTCCTCGACCCAGATCGTCCCCAGCTTCTCGGTTCCGGTGCCGCCTTGGGGGCCGGTCTTCCAGATGATGCCCTGAAAGGAGTCCGAGATATAGGTATTGCCGGCACTGTCGAAGGTGAGCCCGTTCAGGCCCGATTTCGACGGGTCCGTGCCCGGCACCGTCGGATCCGGGACGCCGGTCGTGCTCGCAGTCATGAAGACCGAGGATTGCCCGGTCGTGGGATTGACCGTGAGCGCCTTGCCCGCACCGAAATCGAGCACGATCAGGGCGCCGGTGACCGGGTTGAAGGCCAGGCCCAGCGAGTGCGGCGAAGCGTTCTGGATGCCGACCTGGCGGACCAGCGTGCCGTTCGGCCGGAAGACGAAGAGCTGGGCCTCGGTGGTGACGGCGCCGGCACTGGTGAAGCCGAAGGTGGTGACGTAGACATCGCCGTTCGGCCCGACGGTCAACCCTTCCGGACCCGCGGTGCCCGCCGGCAAGACGGCGAATATGTCGACCTGGCCGCGATCCCAGGCGAGTGCGGGTGTCATGCTGCTGACGATTGCCAATGCCAGCGCGCCCAGCCAAGATCTCCTCATTGCTTTCCCCCTCGATTTTTTTTCTTCGACAACAATAGTTTGGCCGGATTGTCCGGCTATGGGCGGATAGAGTACCGGGAGCGCGGGGCCTATGCAACGGCGGCCCGACGAAAATCCACCCGACCGGACAGAACCGCCGTCCCGAACCGTGGCTTCTCGCTTTTACTGCGTCCGCAGGGCGACGCTGGTCGAACCTCTGACGGCGCCGCCGGCATCGCGGAATCGCACGGAGATACGGTTGGCGGCGGGTTCGAACGGAACCGTACCGCTCGCTTGCACGAAAATGGCGAAAGTGGGCGTGGCGCCGGCCGCGATCGGGATCGTGATGCTGGCTGCGGCCGCAGCCGAACAGGCTCCCGTCGCGGCGTCGGTCGGGCAGATGGCGAGGCTCACCGGCAGGACGGCGTCGCCCGTATCGGCGGAGATCGCGAGCGTGGCCGCGGCCCCGAGATTGTCGGTCGCGAGGGCGAAGGCGGCGGCGCCATCGGCACCGGGGAGGTCGAGGATGCCGTCATTCGAGGCTGTCGCCGAGAGGGCGATGATGTCGGGCGTGGGCGTCGCCGAAGCCGAGAGCAGCAGCGTATTCAGCCCGGCACCGCTGGGTGCGGCGATCGCATTGCCGCAGGCGAAACCCAGCACCACGTCGATCGGCACGAAATCGGCGTTGGTGGCGAAAGCGACGAGGAAGCTCTGGGCCGCCCCCGGCTCGATCGTCACCGGCGTGTCGGGCGTGCCGGCCAGCGCATTGGTCGCCGGATCGGTGGTCTGATAGGTGAAATCGACCGGCACGGCGCTGACCGGCGTGATCGCGCACTCGGTCGCCGCCGTCGACCCTGAATTTATCATCGTCGCAAAGGCCGTGGCCGTCGCCCCGGTTACGACCGAGCGGCTCGACGGCAGCACGGCAGCGACCAGCGGGCTGGTGCTCGCGGCCGGGACCAGACGGCCGATCCGGTTGGCCGTCTGCTCGACGAACCAGAGATTTCCATCCGGCCCGGCGGCGATCCCCTGGGGCAGGCTCCCGGCAGTCGGCACGGTGAATTCGGTCACGACACCGGCCGTGGTGATCCGGGCAACCTGGCTGGTCGCGGCCTGGGTGAACCAGACGGCACCATCGGCGCCGGATGCCAGCAGCAGCGGGTTGCTGGCCGAATCGGCCAGAGGGAATTCGGTGATGCTGCCGGACGGCGTGATCCGGCCGATCTTCCCGGTCGTGAATTCGGAGAACCAGAGATTGCCGTCGGGTCCGGTCGTGATCCCGAACGGCTCGGCGCCGGAACTCGGCAGCGGGAACTCGCTGATGGTGCCGCCCGTGTCGATCCGGCCGACTTTGTCGGTGCCGACTTCGGGAAACCACAAGGTTCCGTCCGGGCCGGTGCCGAGCTGATGGGGGATGGCGCCGCCGGTCGGAATGGGAAACTCGGTGATCGCGCCGGCAGTCGTGATCCGCCCGACTTCGTTGCCGGTGATCAGGCTGAACCACAGTGCGCCATCGGCGCCGAGTGCGATACCGCCCGGGCCGCCGCCGCCGGAAATCGGAAACTCGGTGACGGTGCCGTTCGGGGAGATCCGGCCGATCTGCTGGGCGCTGACCTCGGTGAACCAGATGTTGCCGTCCGGACCGGCGGTGATGCTGAAGGGCTGGGCGCCGGCAGTCGGGACCGGGAATTCGGTGATCGTGCCGGTCGTCGTGATCCGGCCGATTTTGTCGCCGCTCGATTCGGTGAACCACAGGGCGCCGTCGGCCCCGGCAACGATGCCGAAGGGCTGGCTGCCCATGGTCGGGACCGGGAACTCGGTGATCGTCTGGCCGAAGGCGGCGGCCGGCAGTGCGATCAGAGCGCAGACGGCGAGGGCGGTGCCCGGACGGCGGCGAAGTCTGGGCATCGGCGGCATCTCCCTCGAGAGCGGGATTTGTCGGGCGAACGGCCGGCTCAGTTCCGGGGGTTGCGGCCTCGCTCTCTTCTCTTGGGGAAGACGAATGGCGGCGGCGGGCTATTCCCCTCGGCCGAGCCGGTCCGATCGGACCCGTCGACGCTCGGACCGCGAGGCCCCGCTTGCCGCATCGCGGGAGCGCTCCGCTGGCGCGAGCACTCCCGCGATGCGGGAGAGGGCCGATCGAGTCGGTTATTCCCAGCTATGGACCACCTTGCGTGTCGTGCGTTCCACGACGACGGGATGATCGTTGATGATGCTGTAGCTGTAATGGTCGGCGTCCGGGATCTTGATCGTTTCCGGCAGCGGGTACAGGGTGGCGTCATGGGGCAGCTCGACGCCGACGGCACCCTTGAAGGACGGATCGGCGAAGGAGTGGTATTTCTGGCTGGTCGAATAGCTGGTGATTTCGGAGCCTTGGTCGGTCGTCCAGGTCGAAGTCGTGGTGGACGACGACGTGGTCTGGGCCGAAGCGAGCCCGACGCCGGTCAGCAGCACGGACGCGGTGACGATCGAGAATAGTGATCTCCTCATCGGAGTCTCCTTGAAGTCGATTTATGGGTCGAAAGAGGCCCCGCCGCTCGGAGGAACGGCAGGGCCGAGTCTCGGCTATCGGATCGATCTCGGGGGGGAAATCGATCTGTGTCAGAATGGCCTTCCGGCCGGGTCCGGCATAGGTTCGGAATGTACTCACGCCCGGTTTTACTGCAGCGATACTGAGGGAACCCGATCCTGTCGGAGCGCGGGAGCGAGGTTTTAGGGGTTGTTCGCAAACGACAATTCGAAAAGCCCGAAGCCCCGGCGATCGAGGCTTCGAGCTCGGCCGGCTCGCGCTGCCTCGGACCTCAGAGCGCCGGATCGCGGCGGCACCATCGTTCCGCTTCGGCCAGATCCTCGGGGCGGTTGATGTTGAAGAACGGATCGACCGGATCGCACGCGAACGCCACCAGGGTCGCCTGGTGGCGCGCGACCCAGTCTGCGACCTTCCTCACTCTCTCCTCCAGGATCGCACGTCGCAGTTCGGCACCGAACCGCGCCGGCCAGAGGGCGGCGACCGGGTGGGACCGGCCGCCGGAGGCCGCGACGGCGATGTCGGCGCCGCCAGCAGCGCGCGCCGCGACCAACTGCTCGACCAGATCGAGCGGGAGAAACGGTGCGTCGCCGGGAACGGTCACCACATCTTCAGTCGGGGCCCAGTCCATCGCCGCCAGAATCCCGGCCAGCGGTCCGGGCCGGCCTTCGATCGGGTCGGGCAGGATGGGCAGCCCGAAACTCGCGAACCGGCCGGGATCGCCATTCGCGTTGATCGCAACGCCGCCGGACGGAGTCCCGAGCCGGCGCAGAATCCGGCCCAGCACGGTGCTGCCGGCGAGCGGCAGCAAGCCCTTGTCGCCGCCGCCCAGCCGCGTCGCCCGGCCGCCGGCCAGGATCACTACCGCGGGGTGGCTCATCTCGGCTCCGCTCGCAGGATATCGGTCTCCGACTTCGAACGCGTCCGGAATCCGTCCGGACGGGAGGATGATGCCGGGTTCGCCGGGGATCGGCCAGCCGATAGCGATGGCTGCGGGCCTCCGAGGATCGTTGCCGAGCCCCAAGTCCGCTTCTATGCACTGGACCCGCTACCACCCGAACCGAGGCATTTCCGTCAGGGCGGTCGCTTTCGGGCGAAGTATCCGCGCGGGTTGGGCGGCTCGCCCTTGCCGCGCCCGCGGGTTTGTTCGACATAGACCCGGTCGAATTCTTCTTCTCGTTCGAGGGTGAAGGGAAAGAAGCAATAGGGCGATCC
>Ga0209274_10000256_pt1 | contig 39659 bp, 31 predicted proteins | sample HubBroMetageREF1_FD_188343 | JGI IMG/M metagenome (GOLD analysis project Ga0209274, IMG submission 188343) | Reference soil microbial communities from the Hubbard Brook experimental Forest, New Hampshire, USA - Hubbard Brook CCASE Soil... | ecosystem: Environmental > Terrestrial > Soil >...
GGAAAAGGAGATCCACTTCAGAATGACTCGCGCCAATTTTGTTATCGCACTCATGCTGTTCGCTCTTCCCGCATTTGCCCAGCGTGGCCAATCTGCCAAGCCAGCAGGTGACGCAAGCGCAAGTCCTGCGGCAGAAAAATCTTCGGAGTCGAAATCTGGCGACTCGAAATCCGCTGAGCCGAAATCCGGCGAACCAATGAAAAATCCTCTGCCGGCGGACAAGTCTGTGCCGCAGACGATCACGGTGAACGGCAAGACGCTTCACTACACGGCGACGGTGGGCACAATCACGCTGAAGGGCAAGGACGACAAGCCCACCGGCGTGGTGATGTACACGGCATTCACGCTCGGCGAACCCAAAGGCGACGAACAAAAAGGCAAGAACAGCGACAGCGGTTCGCACAGGCCTGTGACGTTCGCGCTCAACGGCGGGCCGGGGGCATCGTCCGTCTATCTGAACCTGGGCGCGATCGGGCCGAAGCATGTTGCGTTTGCGAATGAGGGTGACTCGCCTTCGGATCCAGCGACGCTGACGGACAATCCCGGCACATGGCTCGACTTCACGGACATGGTCTTTATCGACCCAATTGGCACGGGATTTTCGCGTTCTCTGGTGGACGAGGCGGAGACGAAGAAGCTTTTCTATGCACCGAAGCCCGACATCGAGTATCTCTCGCTCGTGATCTACAAGTGGCTGGTGCAGAACGATCGTTTGCTGGACAAAAAATATCTCGTCGGGGAGAGCTATGGCGGGTATCGCGGGCCACTGATCACGCACTATCTGCAATCGACGCTGGGCGTCGCTATGAACGGCGTGGTGCTGGTGAGTCCGTATCTGAATCCGGAGAAAGGCGACGGGGACCTGTCGCCGATTCCCTGGATGACGGACCTGCCGTCGATAACGGCCGCGCATCTTGAGTCCGAAGGCAAGCTGACTGACGCGGCAATGCAGCAGGTGATCGCATACACGCGCGGAGACTATGCAGAGGCGCTGCTGAAAGGTCGCAGCGACCCGGCTGCTAACGACTCGATGATTGCGCATGTAACCGAGATGACGGGGCTTGATCCGAAATTTGTGAAGTTTGCCGGTGGTCGACTGGACATTCGAGCCTATCTCCGCGAGGTGCACCGGACGCAGGGATTAATCGGCAGTGTGTACGACTCGAATGTGACCGCACCCGATCCGTTCCCTTACGCCCCGACCCAACAGACCGGCGATCCGATTCTGGAGAGCATCATCGCGCCTACGACCACGGCCATGGTGGACTTCATCACGCGAACGGTTGGATGGAAAACCGATGCGCGCTATGAGGCCCTGTCGAGTGACGTCAACCGGGAATGGGATCGCAACGACGATCTGCGCAAGGGTGCGGTGAAAGACCTGCGCGAGTCGGTTGCCGCCGATCCCAAACTGCGCGTCCTGATCGTGCATGGATGGAACGACCTCTCGTGCCCCTTCATGGGATCAGTACTCAGCGTAGACCAGATGCCGATCATGGGCGATGCGAACCGCGTGCAGATCCACGAGTTTCCCGGCGGCCACATGTTTTACACGCGTACTGCGAATCAGGACGCGCTGCATAAGCTGGCGGAGACGATGGTTGAGACCCATTAACAGGAGAGTCCGGATCGCAATCAGCGCTGCTCGATCGCATCCCGCATTACAATGCACTGCTTATGCATAGACGAATCGGTGTTCTCCTGCTCGGTTTCCTCTCAGTTATGTCCGCGGCACAAGACGCGCCCAAGCCCGTAGAGGTCAGGGCGCGCGATGTGCTTTCACCGGTTCACGGCAATTTCGTCGTGCCTGGGCTTAAAGAGCCCGTCAATGTTCTTCGAGATCGCTGGGGCGTCGCGCACATTTACGCGAAGAATCAGCATGACCTCTTCTTTGCTCAAGGTTTTGTCGTGGCTCAGGACCGACTCTTCCAGATGGAGATGTGGAAGCGCGCAGGTCAGGGCCGTCTGGCCGAGGTGCTCGGACCATCGGCGGTGCAGCGCGACATCAACGCGAGGCTGCTTCGTTACCGGGGAGACATGAAGGCCGAGTACGAGAGCTACTCGCCGGATACTGAGGCAATCCTGAGCGCTTTCACCGACGGGATCAATGCCGAGATACGCTCAGTCACTGCAAAGAGCGGCTCCGGTTTGCCGATCGAGTTTCAGCTGGCGGGCTTCGAGCCGGAGCCCTGGAAGCCGCAGGATTGTCTCAACCGAATGGCGGCATTTTCCGTGACCGGAAATGCATTCAGCGAGCTTCGTGATGCGGAGCTGATTGCGAAGATAGGCGTGGAGAAGGCTAGCTCCGTTCTAAGCCTTGATCCGAAAGTAAAACTTGATCCCGCGCCGGGCGTGGATTTCAGCGGCCTGAGTCCGTCGTTGCTCAAGAACCTGATTGGAAGCGATGAGAGGATCGAGTTTCCGTCGGACGGCAAGCAGGGCAGCAATGACTGGACGATCTCGGGAAAGCTGACATCCACGGGCAAACCGATTTTGGCCAATGATCCTCATCGCGTGATGGCGTTGCCCTCGCTGCGCTACATCATCCATCTGGTAGCACCCGGTTGGGATGTGATTGGCGCGGGCGAGCCGGGCTTGCCAGGAATCGCAGTGGGGCATAATCAGCACATTGCGTGGGGATTCACGATCTTCGGCCTCGATCAGCAGGATTTGTACATCGAAGATCTGAATCCGCAAGATCCGCTTCAGTACAAGACGGCGAATGGATGGGCGCGGATGCAGGTGGAGCACGAAAGCATCGCAGTCAAAGGAAAGCCGCCGGTCGACGTCGACTTGAAGTTTACCCGTCATGGTCCGGTGCTTTGGGAAGACGGCAAGCGCGCGCTGGCACTTCGATGGGTTGGAGCCGAGCCCGGCACGGCGGGCTATCTCGCGTCTCTGGCTGTCGACCGGGTGACGAACTGGAAGGAATTCGAGGACGCCATGACGCGCTGGAAGGTGCCGTCGGAGAACATTGTCTATGCCGACACTGCCGGCAACATCGGGGAGCACTCCACCGGTCTGGCGCCACTGCGAAAAAATTGGACCGGGCTGTTGCCGGTCCCTGGCGCGGGGGAGTTTGAGTGGTCAGGATATGTGCCGAACTCGGAACTTCCGCACAGTTTCAATCCACCGGGCGGGTTTGTGGCAACCGCAAATCACAAGATGATCCCGAAGAATTATCCGTATAACGTCGGCTTCGAATGGGCTCCTCCTTATCGCTTGCATCGAATCGAGGAGGTGATCTCCGGCATTCGGGACAGCGGGAAGAAGATAACTCTGGAGGATACGGAGAAGCTGCAGACTGATGTTGTGTCACTGGTGGCGCGCCAGTTAGTGAACCTGCTGAAAGAGTCATCGCCGAACCCAACTGCCGCGACGCAAATGATACTCGGGTGGGATGCGACGCTGAGTAGAGAGTCCGGAGTTGCTGCGCTGTATGAAGTCTGGCTGAAGGAACTGCAAAAGGTAGTCGCCGAGAAGGAAGGCGTTGCATCGCTTGCAGACGATTGGGAATTGGATGTACTCGAGGATCTTTCGGAACCGTCGCCGCAGGTTTTCGGAGCCGATGCAGTCGCAGGCAGAAACCAGGTGTTGCTGCAAACTCTCGAATCCTCGTGGAAGCAGACTGAACAGCTGCTAGGCAGCGATCCGCAGAAGTGGTCATGGGGCCGGTTGCACACGATTGAGTTCCGGCACGCGCTGGACCGCTTGCCTGACGGTACGATGTTGCTTGATTTGGGACCGTTGTCGCGTCCCGGCGATGACGACACCGTGAATTCGACCTGGCCAGGTAAGAAGTTCGAGCAGGAGGGCGGCGCGAGCTATCGGGAAATTCTGGACACTGCCGATTGGGACCGTTCGTTAGCGGTAAATACTCCGGGACAAAGCGGACAGCCCGGGTCGTCCCATTACTCGGATCTGCTTCTGCTGTGGGATAAAGGCGAATATTTTCCGTTGCTCTATTCGCGTAAGGCAGTGGAGACGAATGCTCAGGATCGGTTAGTGCTTGCGCCGAATTGATCCCCCCGGGCCCTTCCCTGAAATTGCGGCTCAGGCTGACATGGGGCGCCAGGTCTAAGCCACTGACTTAAATACGGTTAGACGCCGGCTGGCGACTATTAACAAACGACTGGTCATTGCCGGTCGTTGCGACTAAAATGATCGCAGCATCCACGAAGATGCTTAACAGGCTCTATCCGGCCGAGCCGGAGGGGCACTGGAGGAAAAATGAGTCTCACCCCGATTGGCGGTCGTCCGGGCTATCCTGGTCACGACGAGATCCGCCAGAAAATCACTACCGCTTCTCTGCGGGAACGTAAACTCCGTCACGAACCCATTACTTGCCTTACTGCCTACGATTATTCCACCGCGCGCCTGGTGGATGAAGCCGGCATTGAGATGATTCTGGTGGGCGACTCGCTGGCCCAAACCATTCTTGGCTATGACAACACGCTTTCGGTCACCATGGACGAGATGCTGCATCACGTGAAGGCGGTGCGGCGGGGCGTGAAGCATGCGCTGCTGCTGGCTGACATGCCTTATGGGTCTTATCAGGTCGACCCCAACGACGCGCTGCGTAACGCCACGCGCTTTGTGAAAGAAGGGGGCGCGGAAGTGGTGAAGATCGAAGGCGGCGAGAAGCGTGCCGACTTGATTCGACGAATCATCGATGCTGAAATTCCTGTGGCTGGACACATTGGGCTGACACCGCAGTCGGTGAACGTGATGGGTGGCTATAAAGTGCAGGGGAAAGATCTCAGCGGCGTCGAGCAACTCATGCGTGATGCTGTGGCGCTGGACCGGGCGGGAGTGGCTTGCATTGTGCTGGAAGGGATTCCGCGCGAAGTGGCGGGGATGATCACGGCCGAAGTGGGCACGCCGACGATTGGCATTGGCGCTGGTCCGGAGTGCGATGGGCAGGTGCTGGTATTTCACGATCTGCTCAACCTGACGTTTGCGGCTCCGGCGAAGTTTGTGCGGCGCTACGGAGATGGGGCTGCGCTGGTCAGCGACGCGGTGCGGGCGTTTCTGGATGATGTGAAGTCGCTGCAGTATCCCTCGGACGAGGAGTCGTATCATTTGCCTCGGGAGACCAAGGCTGGGCTGGACGCGGTGCTGGCGCGGAAGCGGGCTATGCGGTGAGAAAAGTCTCTGGCCACGGATTTCGCGGATCAATGCCGATCGATCAAGATCAAGGCTTCAAACATTGTCTGCGTTGGTGCTAGGCTATGGTTGTCAGGAGGCCGTTATGACTCACTTCTTGCCTGCGTTTTTCCTGCCGTTCATTGGCTTTGGGTTCGTGATGTATTTCCTGCCTTCGATTCTTGCTCTGGCCCGCAGTAAGCGGGACACGACCGCGATTGTGCTGCTGAACTTTTTTCTGGGCTGGACGATGATTGGATGGGTCGTGGCGCTAGTATGGGCGGTGAAGACGGATGTTCCCGCGGTGGTGCGGTGAGTTTTTCCGCCTGGCGTCGTCTGCCCGCCGGCTTCGTATTCGCTCTCTTATTTGATTTGATGATGAGCCTGGCGCTTCCGGCTTGCTCGCGGCAAGACCCGCCACCGCCTCCGGATGCGGCTACTTTGCTGCAGACAATACCGGCCGCCGATCCGGCGAAGTACCCGTCCTCCTCCCAGCTATCGAATAAGCATTGGGGCAATCCCTACCTGGTAATCCGCGCGGACGCGGTTGGTCTACTCACCGGCGTCGCTCCCAATGAAGAACAGATTCTGAAACCGGAGGAAGTTTTGAATGCGCTGGCGCGGGTGCCGGCATCCGCATGGCCTTACGGGCGGGCAGTGGCGATTCTGGTGGATGAGAGACCAAGCGCATCCGAGGCCGATAAGATTGCGATTCGACGAAGCCGCGGCATTGTTGCGGGTGACCTTCAGAGCGCGCAGGTCGCAATTAACTGGATCGCCACCCCCTGAAACGACTAGAGACCCAGCGACCTTCCACGCAATGAGAATCTGCAACACCATCGAAGATATGCGGGCTGCGTGCCGGGCGGCGCGCAGCGGCGGCAAGCGGCTGGGATTCGTCCCTACCATGGGAGCGCTGCATGAAGGGCACCTGTCTTTAGTTCGAGCTGCGAAAGCTTCTTGCGACATTGTGGCGGCGTCGATTTTTGTGAACCCCACACAGTTTGGTCCCAACGAAGACTTGGCAAAGTATCCGCGGGACTTTGGGCGCGATCGCGGTCTGTTGGAAAAAGAAGGTGTGGAATTGCTGTTTGCTCCATCGGTCGAGGAAATGTATCCCGCGGGGGCGGTGACCTGGGTTACGGTGGAGGGGCTTAGCGGCAAGCTGGACGGGCGTTCGCGGCCAGGGCATTTTCGCGGGGTCACGACTGTGGTGGCCAAGCTGTTTCACATTGTCGAGCCGGATGCGACCTTTTTCGGGCAAAAAGACGCGGCGCAGGTGGCGATCGTTCGCCGGATGGTGCGCGATTTTAACTTTCCCGTGGAAATTGTTGCTTGCCCGATTGTGCGCGAGGTGGACGGGCTGGCTATGAGCTCGCGCAACGCTTATCTCGATCCGGCGCAGAGAAGGGAGGCTCTGATATTGCATGGGGCGCTGATGCGGGTCAGGAAATCCTGGGAAGGTGGCGAACGCCACGCGGAAAAACTGGCGGCTGCGGGACGGGAAGAAGTTGCAAAAGAAAGATCAGTGCGGCTCGACTACTTCGAGATTGTAGATCCCGACAGTCTGGATCCGGTGGACAACGTTGTGGACGGCGCGCTGGTCGCGGTCGCCGCGTTCCTTGGCTCGACCCGGCTTCTCGATAACATCCTGCTCCCTGCGTCATTGGCTTAGGAGATGTCGTTTTAAGAGATGTCATCTCAGGAAATGTCATCCCGAGCGACGCGAGGGATCTTGGTTCTTGCTTGTGTCGTCTGGATTGCCGCCACATGCAGACACCAGGGTCCCTCACTTCGTTCGGGATGACAGGCCCTGTTCCGGGATGACAGGCCTTCTTTGGGATGACTTGTTCGGGAGGACGGATCTTGTTCGGGATCACAGACCTTTAGGGCAAGCCGAAACTATGGTTGCGAGTGAACCACGGTGGAAGCGGTTGAAGGCATGGCGGTTGAAGCGGCGGCCGTTGAAGCGGTGGCCGAAGCGCTAGCCGAAGAAGTGTCGGCAGAGGCTAACCGTTCGCGCACCATGGTTTCAATCTGCGACCAGACGTGGGGATCGCATTCGCTCTCCATGTGGTCGGGGGTGAACAAGCGGTCTGCCCAGGTGAATCCGGGGCACTGGATCGGGTTCTTCTTGTAATCGACCATGTAGTTTCCGAGGATCTGAGTTTTTGCGGGATCGGCGGCAGTGATCTGCTTTCGGCCGTGGACGACGCCGTGGGGTTGATAAAAGTTCACGGCTTCAGCGACGTTATCGGGGATTACGGAATCGTTCTGCCACACTTTGGCAACACTATCCACCTGCACCGTCAGCAGGACGGGTATGCCCGCGCGCCGCAGGTCGCGAGCCAAGGCCACGGCAGCGGACGCTCCCCAACTGTGGCCGAAGAGGATGATGCGTGCTCGCGCTTTCTCCTCGGCGGAGAGAACGCCATCGCGATTGGCGTCGAGCAGACGGATGACGTCGTCGTAGGCCTGTTTCCTGCGACGGTTCTCGAAAACCCTGACGTAGGTGTCTTTGGGGACGGTTCGTTGGATCTGCCCTGCCAGCTTAACCGGGCCGTGGTGCGGGTTGTCATGGTGCACGAATCCGCCGACGAAACCGATTACGATATTGGAAGGAGCCGAGGCTGGTTCCGGCCGGAGCGGCGAAGCGTCTCCAGCGCGGGAGAGCGCCGGCATAGTCGCCGCGAGGATGGTCAAGGTGATAACAGAAGTGCGAAATGAAGTGAACCGACCCATCCAGGTTCCTAGCTCATGAGATGACTTGTTTCGTCCGGGGGATGCTGAAAAACCGATCGTTGGTTGCGGCAAGAGTTGCTGCATGGATCGCCGGCATGAGTTGCTGACATAGAATATTGCCGGCGGTTCAGCCAAATGCCTTTCGCAGAGCGGCTTTCCGCGCTTTTGACCCGAGCGACAGTCTACACCCATTTGTCAAGTTCCCGGCGGTTTTCAGCTGCTGACTGGTGTTTTTCGTCCGGAAAGGAAGGCGTTTCCCGCAAGGATATACCGCAGGCGCTTATCGGCTGCTTTGGTGATGCCGATACGGGGGGTGGTTTTGACGTTTCGGGCGTGGAAGCCATCGTCCCCGATCCACAATCCCGAATGAGGCGAGGTGAGATCGCAGCCGTTGTCGCGGGTGCGGGTGATGCCGAAAGCTTCCGCGAGGCGCCCTGGGCCGCTGGTCAGCCGGGGAAGATCCCGAGGGCTCGAGACCACGATTTTTCGCGCCCTCGCCATCTCTTCGACGCCGACGAGCGGTTCGAGGGCGCGGAAAAGAACGCCTCCGGCCTTCCCGTCGCGCTCACACGACACGTTCAGGCAATAGTGAGTGCCGTAGATGAAGTAAACATAGGCGTGGCCAGGAGGTCCGAACAGGACTGCAGTGCGGGCAGTGTTGCCGGCGGCGGAGTGGGACGCGGGATCGTTTTTTCCGAGATAAGCCTCGACCTCAACGATGCGGCCGGTTAGGTGCGACTTAACGCTGTTTGGCTCAAAAACGTTACGGACCAGCACTTTGCCGAGCAGTTCGCGAGCCACGCGGCGCGGTTCGCGAGCGAAGAAGGCACGATCGAGCGGGCGGGTGGGCGGCGTAGCGCCGGCAACTTGCCGGCTGTTTTGAGAGGCTGTCATGGGTTGGTCGAAGGCGCGGCAGCGCTCGCGCGCGCCGGAAAGCCGCCGGGACGGCGGCGCTACGCCGCTCCCTTCGCCGATTCTTTCAGGTAGGCCAGCACTTCTCCGGCGTGGCCTTCTGCCTTTACCTTGGGAAAAATGTGCTGGATCTTGCCATCTGGCCCGATAATGAACGTGGTCCGGACGATGCCCATGACCTTCTTGCCGTACATGTTCTTTTCCTGGAGCACGCCGAAGGCGTCGGCGATTTTCTTGTCGGCATCGGCGAGCAGGGAGAAGGGAAGCTGGAATTTCTCCTGAAACTTCTTCTGCGCTTTGGGCGTGTCGGGCGAGATGCCGAGTAACACGGCGCCGGTTTTCTGCATCTGTTTGTAGGTGTCGCGGAATTCGCAGGCTTCGATGGTGCATCCTGGGGTGTCGGCGCGAGGGTAGAAGTACAGCACCACGACTTTGCCGCGCAGAGCTTTCAGCGAGATTTCCTTTCCGTTCTCGTCCTGCAAAGTAAACTCGGGAGCCTTATCATTGACATTGATGCTCATGATCGCCTCATTTCCAGGGAAGTCAGGGTTAAAGACGGCATTCACAGACTCAGCGGCGGGAAGGCCGAGGGCCGAACGACTTATGTCCAGAAAGTTCTTATACCGCAGATTGGGGTCCGCCGTCATTGTCATTCTGGCGTTTTGTGCCGTGATGGCTCGGCCGGGCGCGGCGCAAGGACCGCAGCTTAAGCGCCCGTCGGACATTCCGCAGGAGAAGCCTCCTGAACCTAAGAAGAAAAAGGTGAAAGGGCCGCGGGCGGTGGGACTTTACGAGGTTAATAGCAACGGCAAGGGGACGTTAGTCCCGATCGCAATTCTGGTGGATGGAAAGTTTTACGATGCCAGCGCCTACAAGGCTGAACCGGTGCCGATGGCGCTGGACTCGGGCACGGTTTATGAGGTTGAGGAGTCGGGGGACACGCAGGGACTGTTTACGGTTAGTGGAGCGCTGCATAGCAGGAACCCGGGCAGCGTGAATCCGTGGGTGGGCGCGGGTTCTTACCTGCCGAATGGAACCGAGACGGCGAAGGTTACGCACAAAGCGGAGGACGTACCGGTGGGGCTTGATACCAGCGACAGCGATGCGCCACCGCGGCTGAGCCGAGGAAAAGCGTCGAAGCCCGCGGCACCGGCGAACCCGAGTCCGGCACCTGCTTCCAGTAGTCCTGCTTCTGGGACTCCTGCTTCGAGTACTCCTGCCGGGACGGGATCGTCCGAGAAGCCTGCGGCACAAAGCACGCCCCCGGCCTCTTCTCAACCGTCACCTTCGCAACCGGCGAGCGGTTCAGCTGGCAGTGCGTCGAGTGGACAAGACGCGCAGAAGCCGGCGGCTCCATCAACTTCGGAGAAGCCTGCGGATCCCGGCGCCAAGCCGCAGGCGCCGACGGCGACGGAGGGGCAGACCTCGCCGGCTCAAGCCGCGGAAGGTCAGGGGGAAAACTACTATCGCCCTACTCTGCGCCGAGGCAAGCCTGCACAGAGCGCGCCGCAGGACGAGGAGGACGCGGCGCCTAAGACTGGCAAACCTGAGTCTGCCGCAACTGCAACTGCGGCCGACGCCGGCCCGAGGCCGGTGCAAGTGGTGCCCGCAATTTCTGATGCGGGTGGACCCGATCCGCACTCCTACAAGTTCTTCTGGAAGACGGGCGAAGAGGATGAGCGGCGCAATCAGATGCTCGACCTGGCGGGGAGTGAAGTTCGAGCTTATGCGGATGCGCTGGTCAGGAACCAGATTCCGGCCAAGCCGCCCGCCGCGAAAGGGACTGCGGCGGGGCACAAGCCTCCGGCAAAGCCCGCTCAGCCGGTGTTTGAGAACGTCCAGTTCCGCGCTTTCGATGTGTGGGCGAACAACCAGATTGTGATGATCCTGACAGCGGAGGCGCATTTCCCCCCGGCGGCTGGGGCGACCGCAGCGCCGGCACAGTATTCGATCACGCTGGTGACGCGGACTGACATCTACGGCAATTTGCGCAAGCTGTATTCAGGGGTGACTGACAAGTTTCACCTCGACGTAACCCCGCGGCTGGAGTTGATTGACGTTGTGGATGCTGATGGAGATGGTCGCGGGGAATTACTGTTTCGCGAAACCACGGATGCCGGCACCGGGTATTTGATTTATCGGGCGACTGCAGACAAGTTGTGGAAAATGTTTGACAGCCTGGGTGGGTAGCACAAGGCAGTGGCCAGTGATCAGTGGCCAGTAAAGGCTGCTTGCCGCCAGCGATTCAAATGCTTTGCGGGTTTCCCAAAAATCCGAAAACTGTTCCGGGGCGACTGGCCACTGACCACTGGCCACTGCTTCTAGGTTTCGATGCCGATGTGGCAGACGCGGCCGACCAGATAATCGGAGGCGGATTTGCCATCTTCCATGGAGATGACTTCGATGGGGAAGTCCTGGTTGTGGGGTCGAAGAATGAGATGGTTGCCGGCCGTCTCCACGTATTTCACGGTGCAGCTTTCATTCTTGAGTACGGCATACATGTTGAACTCGCCTTTGCGATAGGGCTTGAGTGAATTGTAATGGCGGTCGATCAGGAGTGTGGCCCCGGGCAGCAGGCGGGGATACATGCTCATGCCTTCGTGGCTATCAACCTTGATGAGGACGAAACGCTCCCACTGCTGACGATCGCCTTCGGTTTCCGGTTTCAGTTTCTTAAGAAAGCTTTTCTTGAATTTCAGGATTTCTTTGACGTTCATGCTGGTGATGAGGGGATGAGCGGCGGCGACGGTTCCGTCAGTGAGGAGGATGTTCTGGAACTCGTCGTTGCTGGGGGGCAGGATAGAAGCGCGCTTGTTAACTTCGGCTGGTTCCAGCAGATCGAGGACGGAAAGATGCTGGACGGCCAGGACCCGGTCCATACCTTCGAGGCTCAAGCCGCGCTTACGATTCAAGAAGTTGGAGATATGAGCTTGCTTAAAGCCGGTCTGTTGGGCTAGACGGAGGCCGGTCAAGTCGCCTTCCTCGATGCGCTCCCAGAGAGTTTCGCGCAGGTTTTCTTGCAGCACTCGGAATTTCATGGCAGGGAGTATAGCACGGTGAGGTATAGCACCATGCTAATCGAACGGATTTCCACAGAGGGTTTGGTCTAACGACCTTGACTGGGAAAATTAGCAGCTATACGATCGCGATATCGTATAACCCAACTTCCCTTCAGGGATTATCAGCAATGAGTAGCCTTGATAACTGCAACGAAGAAAAGAACTTCGTCGAATTTCGAAGGAAAGTGCGTGCGGCGGAGGTGCTTTCCGCAGCCATGGAGCACCTGTTGAAGTCGCTGCGTTTCAGTGGACGAGTGAGCGTAGTCTTGCAAAATGGCAAGGTGTTGAAATCAGGTTACGAGGAAGGATTTTTTCGCCAGCACGAACCCGGCTCCGGTCTGGAACCTGGCGTGGCGATCGAACCATAAGAGGCTGCCGGCAAACGAGTTAGTCGTTTTGCCGGATGTGCAAGTTCAGCAAGTAACAGCAACAAGCAGCGCGACAAGTAAATAGCTCAAGCAGGTCATCGTAAGAGAAACGAGCCCTGCGTTCGGTTCCCGCTTCAAGAGCGGCAGCCGGCGCAGGGCTTTTTTTCGGCTGCAGCCTTCGGGCTTCGGTAAATGGATGTGAACCGCAAGCGCCCAGGTTCGCAACGCGGAATCCTGAGCCCGAGGAGGAGTGATGAAAGCGAAGACAAGAAAGAGCAGCACAGACGAGTTGCAATTCGAGCTGAAATATTGCGAACGATGCGGCGCGTTGTGGCTGCGTCCGGCGGGCGGAGGGCAAATCTATTGCGTGGCTTGCGGGCGCGAGATGGCGCAACTGCCAGCACCATTGAGAGAGCCAGAAAAGGCGAGGAGACCGCGAAAACCCCCGCGGGGCACGGGTGACGGCGACTTCGAGGGCTGTGAGGGAGTGGATCTGGACGAGCTGGGAGGTGTGGCATGAGCAGCTTTGTTGAATGGATTGCGGCAGAGGCAGAAGGGCAGGATGAGGAGGGAGACGGGTTGATCCTAGGCGAGCCGGTTGAGCCTGCGGCTGAGCAGTCTGCTGGGGAGGTTGCTCCGAAGAGTGCGGTGTGGCCGGCGCTACCCGCAGACAACTTTTCGGTGGGGTTGCCGGATGGAGTGGAGCAGGATGATCCTCTTGATCGCAATCCTGACTTGTGGCTTTACCGGAAGCGCACGGTGGGCTTGTTGCGGCGTTATCTGCGCTTTTCGATAGAGACCGGGCGGTTGCCGTCATTGGTTGGCAGGGAGTTCTTCCGCGCGAAGGTAACGTACTACAAAGCGACTACGTTCGAGGACCGGGTGATATTTGTTCGCGACGTGGAGATGTGTCTGGACCGACTGGCGTATTGGGATCAGCAGTTAGTGGCGCGCGTTGTTCTACAAGAACATAACCGGGACGATGCTGCGCGCATTATGCACTGCTGTCGTAAGACCGTGCAGCGGAGATTGCCTCTAGTGCTTGATTTGTTGAGCGAAGACTTCCTCAGGGTAGGTTTGCTTGCCGGGCTTCCCTCGAGAAGGGAGTTTTCGCAATGACAAAAATCTTGTCAAGAGGGGATGTTGATCGAAAAGTTCGCAAGTTGCTGATGATGCGGCAAATAAAAATATGCGAAAGGTGTCCCATTTACCCATTGCAAAATGCTATTCTGAATATATAGGGTAAAGAAAAAAAGAAACGATCCATCAATCGATCGGGAAATCTATCGGGGCGCGCTGAAAAGCGCGCCTTTCGCTTTTTGGGCTGAATAGCCCAGTTTGCATCGCAGCTTCGCGCACTGGCGGCGTGGGATCTGCGGGTTAAGTCGCTGCTGCTCATAAGATTGCCGCGGCTGAAGCCGGGATTCAGGATAACGCCGACAGTTTTTGGGAGGGCGAGCCGTGAGCAAGAAGAAAGCAAATGGAAAACGCAAGGGAACGGCAAAGAAGTCCGGGAAGCACTCCGCAAAGAAATCGACGGAGGGCAAAGCGAGCGAGACAACAAAGCCGGTGGACCTGGTGCAGGTGCGGGAAAACATCAACAACATGGTGGGAGAGTCGGCGGTAGAGATCGCGACCGGAGTGATTAACGGCGCCAAGGCTGGACGACTGACGTCAGCGAAGTATTTGTTCGAGGCGATAGGACTGTATCCGGCGACGGAACAGACCGCGCCGAGACAGGTGGAGAATTCGCTGGCGCACACGCTGCTCACGCGGATGGGACTTCCGCTCGATCCGGTGATTTGCGACGAAGACCCGATTCCGGCTGGGTTGCCGGGCGATGAGAAGGACGAAGGCATTGAGACGGCTACGCCGAAGGTCACGGAGCAGGCTGGTGAGGGAGAACGCGAAAAAGAGCCGGGGCCGATGCTGGTAGAGAGCGAAGAAGAGGGTGGCGAGGCCCAGAGTTAGTGGTCGAGAGGATGCCGTAGAATGAAACGCGGGATTTGGGGTTCGGGAGAGACGGTCGAGCTGTCGGCGTTGTCGGTTTCGCCGCGGGTGGGACGGCGCGGAAGAAAACTGCTGGATAGCAATCTGCGGTTGGACGGTTGCGACCCGACGGTCGAGTCTCTTTGGAATATCCGGGAGAAGGTTCGGGCGGGGAATGATGTCAGAGTTAAACGACGCAGGCATGGGATGGATATAACGTGGCTGGACGACCGGATCGCGGTCGGCGGCGGAATCTGGCAGGAAAGAAACATGGCGGAGGTGTCGCGGGCGGGGATCACGCACATCATCAACATGCAGATAGAGTTCGGCCTGGACGCGCAGCTTGCGGAGCCGCACGGGATTAAGGTCCTGTGGAATCCGGTGGACGATGACTTCGAGCCGAAGCCTCCTGAAGTATTTGAGCGCGGAGTGGAGTTTGGGTTGGCGGCATTGGCAGATCCGAAGGCGAAGCTGTTTATCCACTGCGCGGCCGGGGTGCACCGGGCGCCGATGATGGCGCTGGCGCTGCTGGCGGTGATGGGATGGACTGTGGAGGATGCGATGGACTTCATCCAGGCGAAACGGCCGGTCGCCGACTTCGCTGAGGTTTACGTGCAGAGCGTGGAGGAGTTTTTGGCTGGGAGGGGATGAGGGTGCGAGGAGTCGGTGAGACTGGGAGAACGAATTCGGGCTGCGGTGGGGATGATGGGCGGGTTAGGTGGTGGCGGAGGCAGGTTGCATTGGTCCTTCGCTTCGCTCAGGATGACAAGCTACTCACGATGACAAACTTACTCGGGATGACAAGCTTACTCAGTATGACAAGCTTAATTGGATAGACGCGTTTGAGGAGGAAGTATGTTTCAGATACGCCGTCCCTTGGGGCGGATTTTTTATTTGGCGCTGGCGTGGGTGATCGTGGCTTCCGGCATGCGACTGCACGCGGCCGCGCAGAGCGGGCCGGCGCTGACGAGCGTGGTTGACACCGTGTACATGGCGAATGGAACTGCCGCGCAGGGCATTCTGGTGATTACGTGGCCGGCGTTTGTGGCGGCGGACGGGACGGCGGTGGCGGCGGGGTCGCTGGATGTGACGCTGGGATCGAACGGCGCATTGAACGTAGCGCTGGCGCCGAACACGGGAGCGACGCCTGCCGGCGTGTATTACAGCGTGGTTTATCAGCTGCAACCTAGCGAAGTACGAACCGAATATTGGGTGGTGCCGACGAGTTCTCCTGCAACCCTGGCGCAAGTGCGGACGACGCCGGGATCAGGAACGGCAGCTCAGCCAGTATCGATGCAGTACGTAAATTCAGCGCTGGCGGCAAAAGCCAATGACAACGCCGTGGTGCATCTGGCTGGGGCAGAGACGGTGACGGGGACCAAGAGTTTTTCCACACCGCCGAATGTGCCGACGCCGGTGGGCACGGGCGATGTAACGAACAAGGCATACGTGGACGGGGCGATCGCAACCGTAGGAGCGGGAAGTTATCTGGCAACGGCGGGCGGGGCGATGACCGGGGCGCTGACATTGAGTGGAAGTCCGACAGCGCCACTGCAGGCTGCCCCAAAGCAATACGTGGATTTGTCGGCGGCGTCAAAGGCGAATCTGGTGAGCGGAGTGGTGCCGACGAATGAGTTAGGGAGTGGAACGGCCTCAGCGCTGAATTGTCTGCTGGGAAACGGGACCTGGGGATCCTGCGGATCGAGCGCGAATGCGACCGAGATTCAAAGTACTCCAGTGGGATCGACCGCGCCGGCGAATGGGCAGGTGCTGACCTACTCTTCGGCGTCAGGGCAGTATGCGCCTTCGACACCGAGCGGTGGTAGCGGTGGGGTGTCGGTGAGTCCGGCAGTCAGCCAGAACATCGCGCAACCGGGTGGGACGGAATTTTCGACGAACAATCTCAGCAATATCATTTACGTGGCGCCCGGCGACAACTGGTCGCAGAATCCCAGCGGGACGATTAGTGCGGGATCGAATACGGTCACACTGACGCCGTGTCCACGCGGCTTGACGGCTGCGACCATACTGCCATCGCAAACCTACGTTTATATTTCCGGGACTGGAACACCAGAAGCCGCGCTGATTACGTCTACGACGTGCACTCAGACAGGCGGGTCAAACGGGACGATTACTTTTGCTGCCGCGAATACTCACGGATCGGGGTACGCCATCGGATCAGCTTCCCAAGGAGTGCAGGAGGCGATCAACTCGGCGCCCTATGGCACGAATGTGATCGAAAGCGGCCACGTGGGTGCGGGAGCTGTGGTCATCCCGCCTGGGCACTATACGTTTCAGGCGCGGGTTACGGTTCTCTCGCTTTATACGGTGCTCGACTTTTCTGGCAGTGTGGTGACCTGTGCAATGGCGGATAGCTGTCTTGTGATCGGTTCAACCTCAAACCAAACTTACGCGTGGGATATTACGGTCAAGAACTTTACTGGACAGCCCGGGTGCAGCGTCTGCAATTATCCGATGATTGAGGATGCGGCTCAGCATACGCACTTTTGGCACGTTTCCGTGGCATACGGCCCCAGCGGAAGCAACGGGGTGACCGGCAATGATTTTGGTTCGCTGATTCAGGTGGACAATGATCAAGCAGCGGTGATCGATGGCTTAGGTGTGTATGCGGACGCTAATTGGGGGCACTGTTCGACTGACTTCTGTTCGGTAGCTGTGCTGGGTAAGGGCGGCAGCGGCAACAGTGGGATCATGTACATCAAGGACTCCAATATCAATCTGAGCTGTGTGGCGAATGGAATCGATAACCAGAACGGCAACACGCTCGATATCGAAGACTCGGTTATCCAAGCGCAGGGACAGTTCGGAGTTCGGAGCATCGCCGGGTACAGCAACATTCCGAATTTGAAGCTGAGTGGCAGTTACTTTGAAGTGGGGCAGTGCGCTAATAAAAATCCGCTGGGCACCGGTCAAGCTGGAGTCATTGTTGCAGGAGGTTGGTCGTACGTTAATTCGACAGCGGGGCCTAACGGTCAAGCTCCCTTGTACGCGAACACGGGCAGTACTCAGTACAACTACTACATCGTAGCGCACAATTCGAGTGGGACCTCAAGCGCCCCGTTTCTGGCTGGAGTGGCACTTACAAGTGGATCGGGAAGCATCAACGTCGTCTGGCCTGAATTCGGGACGCAAACTCCGATCACTTACGACGTAATCCGGACTTCTGGTCTAGCCGGTGAGCCTGCGCCGTACACTGCGGGTTGCACCGGAGGATCGACTACGACTTGCGGATCGGTTGCCACGGGACTGGCAGCCAGTTCAGTCTGCTCGGCATTGGGAACGGCTGATATCTGTAGCTTTACCGACACGGCCTCGACTGCGACTGCGAGCTACACGGTGGTCAGTCCTCCAACCTACTGGCCGCAGTTTGGGAATAACACGGGAGCAGGTCTGTTCTGGCCGGGATCAGTAGTCTACACTTCCGCCGGGGACTACAACGGATCAAGTCCATCCCCCTCAGGTGTGATTTTTGATCGGCTGGGCGATAACGTTGACGGCGCGAGCGCCAACAGTGGAGTAAGCGAACTCGTGAGTCAGTTCGGCACGATGTTGCCTAAGTTTTTCGCTCCAGACTGTAATCTTGTCACCGGTGGCGTATGGGTACAGTGCCTGGAGAACAGCAATGCGAATGCTGGCGCTTCGACCGGTTCTACGCTGTTCGCTTCTGGTGAGTCTGGCGCTCCGGATGAAGCCAACATTAAGGGCAGGCTGATACTGGAAACTGGTCCTCACAATGTAATCAATCCGACCGAGTTGATCACTCTGGTTGATTCTAATCCGGCGAAAACGTTAGCGTCACAGGGAGGACGACCTGCAGCGGATGCCGCCGACTGCTATCTTGGCCTTGATAATGCCGGGGCAGCAGGCGCCTCCAGCGCGCAATTATCCATCGGCTGTCCTGTGTCGATCTCTGAATACATCGGCAATGTCGGCGACAACGTAAGTTACCTAGAGCGGCTGACCTCTGCGTTGAAGACGTTCAACGTGCCGGTAAATATCAACGGAAATCTGACGGTGACGGGAACCTGTACGGGTTGCGGGTCTGGCGTAGTGAACAGCGGGCCGGCAACGCAACTGGCGGTGTACGCGGCGAATGGCGCGGCGGTGAGCGGCGACAGCGGGCTGACGGATAACGGGTCGACGCTGAATTATGCGGGCATTAACGGGATTTCGGCGGCGGCGGGGACGTTCAGCGGGAACGTGACGGTGAACGGGCAGCTGCTGGTGGCGGGGCCGTGGATGGTGAGTTCGCCAACTCCCGGGACAGCGATGGCAGCTGCGGCGGCGGGGACCTCCGCGCTGGGGATCTCTAACGATGGGAATTATTACATTTCCGTCAACGGAGGGACACCGCAGAAAGTGGCGACGACGGCGACCAGTTCGTACTTCTCCAATTTGTTTCAGGAAGATGCGAATGACCTGGGCGAATACGTGGTGGGAGCCGTGCAAAATCTGCATGTGTATTCCAGTTATACGAACAGCTCAACCTGGCAACGGACTTCGCTGGGCTATGACACAGTCGACAACTATGCGGTGGTGCGGAGCGAGAGTTCGGCACCAGGAACGGCGCCTGCTTCGGGACTGGGCTTCTGGATCAACAACGCGCTGAAGTGGGTGGTGGATGCGAGCGGCAATTTCAAGCCCTGGGCGGATCAAACGTTTAACGTGGGGTCGTTCAATAGCACGAGCGGCACTGGGTTGCGGCCGGAGACAGTTTATGTGGCAGGGAACTCCACGAGCGGCAGCGGGTTCGAGTTGGGCAAGTTTGCCAATGAGAGTTATGAACTTTGCAATGACACGACGACCGGCACGATCGTGAATGGGTTGGCGGTGCTTACCGGCGCGGGTTGTGCGGCGACGCCTTCGAGCGCTCTGACCAGCGGAGTTATCGGCGTAGTGATTTTCAACGCCGGAACTTCGGGGGTGGTTACGCTGGCGCGTGAAGGGTCTGTGGAGTGCAGCTTTGACGGGAGCGCTACCGTGATTGGGGATTATGTCGTGCCTTCGAGTACCGCGAGTAGCGGACTTTATCCCTTGTGCCATGACGCGGGCGCGGCGCGGCCCACGGGGGCGCAGATCCTGGGGCGGGTGCTGCAGGCGAGTTCGGGCAGCGCAACGGTGCAGATGTTCCTCGATATGCCGGGTTCGAATGTGAGCAGCAGCGCAGGATATTCGATTCCATGGTTGACGACGAACACGAGTGGGACGGCGATCAGCTTTTCGAGCACGGCGAACAAAGTGGAGCTATGGGGCGTGGTGCTGACGTTTCCGCTGACTACGACACAGGTGACGTATGACGTTTCGACTGCGGACAACACAAGCAACACCTATGACATTGGAGTGCTGAACAGCTCGGGGAACATTGTGGCGCACATTGGAAGCACCGCGGGGACTACGTTCGCGCCGAGCACCGGATACAAAACCTTGAGTTGGACGGCCAGCGCGACGCTGCAGCCGGGGAAGTATTACCTGGCGATCACGAGCAATTGCACGAGTGCGTGCGCGCAGATTTATGGCGGGAGCGCGGCGGGATTCACTTTCCTGGGCGGGAGCAGCGGGACAGCGGAGAGCGTGACGGCTGGTGGGACGTTGAATAATGGGATCACGATTCCGGCGGACAATCCGACGGAGGCGTCGATCATGGCTTGGGAGATTCATTAGGGTTGGAGCGAGGCCTCGAGGGCCATCGGCGAAAGCCGATGGCCTTTTTGTTGGGCGACGGCGGTTGTCAGCTGTTGGCGGAAATCGTCTAGCTGCGCTCGACGGACAGCCGAGGGCGGCTGTCCCCACAATAGATTGTCTTTATGGAGGAGAAAATCATGAGCAGTGCTGTTAATCCAGAAGCGGCTACACCATCTATTCCACAGGCGTTTGAGCAGAGCGATCGAAATCCGGCGGTCACAGACTGGGGAGGGACGGATGCCGAGGGCGGGCAGTTGCCTGCGCCGGCATCTTCGGAGAGCCGCGTGACTCAGCCCGGGCCGGCGCCGTCGGCGAATGCCGGGCTTACGAACTATGAGGCTGGAGACAGCGCTGACCAGGTGCAGGACGAGGCGGAACGAGAGGGCTGAGCAGTAACGGTCCCCACACTTCTCGCAAAGGACGCGAGAAATGGGGCACCCGGCTGGGAGAGTTGGGTTCGGGCCATCGGCGAGAGCTGATGGCCTTTTTTATTCAGCATTGAATGAAGCGGGAGAGGCATGAAAGTGAAAATTCCTATCGAAGCCGGTGAAAGCGCTGAGAAGCAAGGGATCCTTCGACTCCGCAAGACGACCCGCTTCGCGGATCGTCCTGCTCCGCTCAGGATGACAGGGGTTGGCGGCGTTGTTTGTTTCTTGCTGATGTGGAGCGGTTTGAGTTCGGCTACGAGTTATTACGTCAGCTCGAGTGTAGGGAGCGACTCGAATGCGGGGACATCATCGAGCGCGGCTTGGCAGACGATTGCTCATGTGAACGGGCAGACGTTTTCGCCGGGGGATTCGATTCTGTTCAAGCGGGGGGATGTCTGGAATGAGAGTCTGGAGCCTGCTTCTTCGGGTAGTTCGGGAAATCCGATTGCGTTTGACGCCTATGGCAGCGGAGCGGCGCCGAATCTGACGGGATACTATGCGGTGCCTGCGGCGGCTTGGGTGCACGTAAGTGGAAATGCGTGGAAGGCTCTGCTGCCGGCAACTTACTCGACGGTGAACTTCTGTTTGTTCGGGTCGACCTGGGGGCAGAAGGTTGCGGCGGTTTCGTCGAACCTGACGGCGCAGTGGAATTTTTATTTCGCGAACGGGTACGTGTATGTGTATTCGGTGAATTCTCCAGCGACGTACTACAACGGGGCAATCGTGCCGATGGCGTTGAGCAATGTGCCGGTGATCAACGTCAACGGTCAGACATGGCTGACCTTTCAGCACTTGCTGGTGAACTGGTTCGATCAGTATGGAGTGTTTGTGCAGGGGGCGAGCGATCATCTGGTGTTCGCGAACATGGAAGCGGACTCGATGATTCCGCAAGGGACGCAGCCGCTGGGGTTTTATGTGGACGAGAGCACGCCGGGGCCGGGCGACATCAAGATCTATAACGCGGAGGCGCATTTGAACTACGACGGCTTCCGGTTTGATGGGGCAGCGACCGCGATCACGATGGTGAATGACAAGGGTTATGCCAATCGGGACGGGGCGCTGGTGGATAACACGGGAGCGGTGACTTACTCCTACTGTCATTTTTACGCTTCGAGCCTGGCGGTGGCGGGGTCGACGGATGTGGAGTGGACGAGCGGGAGTGGGCCCACGGCGGGAGTGGGGAACATTGAGGCGGATACGGCTCCGGCGGTGCAGGTTTATCAGAGGTATCCGGCGGAGGTGACGTTGACGGTGGACGATGAGGGGATGACGCCGGGAGCGGATACCTATTACGCGAGCACGGTGCTGCCGATTGCGGATGCGGCGGGAGTTCCGGTAGGGGCAGCGATAACGGTGGGGTATCCGCTGGCGCAGACACTGATTTCTGAATTTCAGGGATGGGTGAACGCGGGACGGGATGTGGCTTCGCATTCGATATCCCACACCTACTATGTGAACACGGACGCGCTGGACATCCAATACACCGGAGGCGGGACGGCGGCGACGTTGGATATCAGCGGTAATACGCTGACGATCACGGTGACGGGCGCGAGCGACAGCGTGAGCTACAACCTGGCGCGAGGGCAGCCTCAGGGAACGATGTTGGGATTGGCGCAGGCGCTGGCGGCGACGGGGAAGTTTACGTATTCGTTTCTTACACCGTGCCAGGGGCCCTACGGAACGGGATGTGCGGCGTATACGGCGCAGGCTTTGTTGTCACAGGATCTGGCGGTCGTGAGCGGGCAGGATGTGAAGAGTGCGGTCTATCACATGCTGCTGAATGTGACGCAGCTGACAACGGATGAGATCACGTTGTCGCGGCAGTGGATGACGACGAACTTGACGGGGCTGCCAGCGACGCCGGTTTATGTGTATCCCGGAGGATATGAAACGACGGCGATGCAGGGGATCACGGAAGGCGTGCCCTATAACGGGGCGCGCGGGGCGCTGAAAGAAGACCTTGGCGTCAAAGATACTTACGCGGATGGATTCAACGTGCAGAACGTTACCAGCTTTGGAGTGAATCCTTCGTGGATGGGGCTCGCGCCGGCGGTTCTGAATCAGAAGATTCAGGCGCTGGTTTGGAAAGAGGCGGTGTGGGGAGCGCCATGGGGAATCTTCTGGCACTGGAACGCGACGACCGAAGCGGGCGAGTTGAGCGCGACGGAGGTCACGAATCTGATTGCGGATTTCAAGGCGAGTGGGGCGACGATCCAGACGAATACGGGATTGGTGAACTGGCTGCTTAGTGGAACGCAGGAGACCGGGACGGACGGAAATTATTACTACACATTTCCCGCGACGGGCATGAGGCTGGATTTCCGTCCGACGAAAAATTCACCGGTGGTGGATGCGGGGCAGAACCTGGGAGCGGCGTACGAGCTCGACATTAACGGTGTTAACCAGAACAGTTATGGGAGCGGGTGGGAGATTGGGGCGCACGTGTATCAGGGTTATGCGGCGTACGGCGCGGGATCGGGGGGCAGCCAATTCGCGATCGGAGTTCCGGTGGTTTACTACGTGGGCCCGACGGGCAGCGATTCAAACAATTGCCTGAGCAGTGCCGCTCCTTGCCTGACGATAGCTCACGCTGAATCGTTGTCAGCAGGCGGGGATACGATCAACATGGCTGCCGGCCTGTATCGCCTGAGCACGGCGAACAGCAGCACGGCGGGATCCATCGCGGCCAAAGCAAATCAGACCTTCACAGGTCCAACGTGTACGCCTACTTTGGGGCGATGCTCGGCGGTGATCAGCGGAGGTGTGCAACTCTGCACTGGCAGTAATCCCTGCTCAGGCCCGGATGGAAACGGGAACTGGTCGGTCACGGGAATGACACAGCAAGGCAGTGCTAATACACCTACTAGCGATTGCGATAGTGGATGGGCGGGATGTATCTATCCCGAGGACTTGTTTGTCAACGGTGTTGCGCTGCAGCACATTAACTCTTCGACTCTGCCTGTGCTGACCAGCACTACCTGGTGGTTCGACTATACGAACCACATCATTTATTTCCACACGAATCCGTCGGGGAACACTGTGGAGACGAGTGTTCTGGATACCATGTTCAGCTCAGCCGCGCCATATGCAAATGGCGTGACGGTGGAAAACCTTACCATCGAGGAGTTCGCATCGCCACTATTGCAAGGGGCAGTCGACCCCTACTACGGCAACGTGGACAACGGATCCGGGATCAACTGGACGATTCAAAACGACTACATAACGCTGAATCACGGTGATGGCGTCCGCTGCGCGTTTGGGGAGCGGGTGTTAAATAACGTGCTCACCGCAAACGGCGATATTGGAGCGGCGGGAGGCTGTTCAGCCACGGCAAGCATCATCCCGTCTGGTTTGGTGGTTCAGGGGAATACCGTCACCTTTAACAACTACGCACACGTTTCTCCGGGATACGGGGCCGGAGGGATGAAGTGGGGCAACACTGCGGATGCGATTATCCGAAACAACATCGTCACCGACAATATCGGAAATGGCATTCACTTCGATTCAAATAGCATCAATCCGCTGGTCGATGGGAATACGGTTGAAAGGAACCTGGATTCAGTTGCCGCTTCAGGCTCGGGCGTCATCTGCGAAATCAGCGAGGGTGGATGTACATTTCGCAACAACTACATTCAGTTCGAGGGAACTGGAGGTTCGTATGGCCTGGTGAGTTCGACGAGCAGCGGAGTGCAGGCATACTGCAATGTCGTGGAACAAACAAGCGGCACGAACACAGTGTGGTCGGTGCTTGCTAGTAATCGGGGGAGTAATGGGAACCAACCTGATTTAGGACTACCCGTCCTCAGTACTGGAAACTCCTTTCATCACAATACGGTTATCTGGGATTCAGGCACTACGGGAGAAGTCGGTTATTTACTTACGAGCTTAGTGCCGAACACAACGGTTGTGGAGAGTGCGGCCGGAGCTGGGACGAGTGTCACGGTAACATCGGCGCTGGACCCCGGTGCGAGCGCATCTGTCCTGGTGCAAGGGGCCACTCCCAGCGGTTTCAATGGAACATGGGTGACGACAGCTAGTACGCCGACCGGCTTCACGTTCACTGCACTTACTGCGGGATTGGGCACTGCGTCGGCATCTGGAACTGCGACGGTCCAAGTGAATTTCTTTGGGAACAATACTCCTCCAGACTTCAACACTTACCATAACGCGAGCACGGGCGTTGCGCAGTTTGTGTATGACAACAATAATTCCGGGAGCAATGTAGCGCAGACGTTCACGAACTATCAGGCTGCCGGGGCGGATGTGCATGGCACGATCGACACGATTTACACGAGCGGGTTTCCGACTGTAAGCATCATTTCTCCAGCAGACCAATCCTCGGTAACAGATCCAGTCACTGTTACCGCGTCAGCATCAGACGCAAGTGGGATCAGTAAAGTGGAGTTCTACGTCGATTGGACTCTGGAGGCTACAGTTACGGGGAGTCCCTACAGCTACAGTTGGGCGGCCTCTCCTGGAACGCACACGATTGCAGCGATGGCTTTCAGCAACGCGGGAATCCAATCCTGCCATGCGGTCACGCTAACCGGACCGCCATCTTAAGCGCAAAGCGTCTCGCCTGCCTCAAGCCGCGAGTGACGGAACACAAAGACAAAAGAAGGAGACTTGTATGAAATTCAGCAAAGCAATGCTGGCGCTGACCCTGTGCGCCACGATGACGTTCACCGCGTGCTCGATGGCGTGGATTGGTGAGGCGGAGCAGATTGTGGCGGCGCTGATTCCGGCTGTCGCCAATCTTGTAGCGCTGGTGGCGGCGCTGGAGGGAAAGGGCGTTTCGGCGAACGATCTTGAAACCATCCAGAACGCGGAGGCGCAGGCGGGCGCAGACTTGCAGTTGCTGCAATCCCTGATTACCGCCTACCAAAGGGCGGATGCGGCGGCGCAGCCGGGAATCCTGAATCAAATTCAGGCTGCGGTCGACGCGGCGCAGTCGAGCGTGGGCGGGCTTCTGCCGGCACTGCACATTGAAGACCCGGCGACGCAAGCGAAAGTTACAGCGGTGATTGGGATCGTACTGTCGGAAATCCAGTCACTGGCGGCGATCGTGCCGCTGGTTGGTGCAAAGGCGGCGCCGGGGAAGATGGCGAAACAGGTGAAGAGGCAGCTTCCGCTGAGTGCGAATGAGTTTGTGAGTTCGTATAACGCGACCATGACGGCTAAGACCGGTCACACCGGATTGGACCATGCTACGGCGGGGTTGCGGATTCATTTGCATGGAGAGTTCGCGAGATGGGCGAGCGCGGGAGTTTTGAAGTAGGGGGGCTGGCGATAAGGTAGCGAGCAGATATGGAAGCGAGCCGAACGCGCGATTATTGCGTCGCACAAAACGCGACGCTTCGCGCGGCTCGCATGGGTCCTTCGGCGACGATAAAGCCGTCGCCTCCAGGATGACAATCAATTGTTGCGAGGGTGATTTTTCGAGGGGTGACTTTGTGGGTGACGAGTGGAAGTTGCAACATCATGTGCGCTGCGAGTGTGCGCGCTGTATCGATCATCCTTCGCAATCCCGGCCTGGGATTCATGTGTTTCCGGACCGGCTGCATGTGGTGACGATGCTGGAGAACCCGCTGCGCTGGCGGTCGCGCTACTGGAATTACTGGATGTTCGAGCGGGAGTGCGAGGCGGCGGGCGCGATCCTGTATACGGCGGAAGTGGCGTTTGGCGAGCGACACTTTGAAGCGACCCAGGTGGGCAATCCGCGACATTTGCAGCTGCGGACGACGAGCGAGATCTGGCACAAGGAAAACGCTCTGAACCTGCTGATGCAGCGGTTGCCGGCGGCGGCGAAGTACGTCGCATGGATTGACGCGGACGTGAAGTTTAACCGTCCGGATTGGGCGCAAGAGACGTTACAACTGCTGCAGCATTATGACGTGCTGCAGATGTTCAGTCATGCGCAGGATGTGGGGCCGAATTACGAACCGCTGGCTACGACTCCCGGGTTTCTTTACAAGTGGGTGTCGGACCGACCGAGTCCGCATGAAGCAGCGTTCATGAAGTCGAAGCCGATGTATGGCTACTACAGCGTACACAGTGGGCAGTTCTGGCATCCCGGATTTGCGTGGGCGGCCAAGCGAAGCTCGCTGGAGAGTGTGGGCATGCTGATCGATCACGCGATTCTTGGCCAGGGCGACTGGCACATGGCATCGGCGCTGGTGGGGCAGGTTCAGCGGTCTTTGTACTCGGGATATTCGCCGGCTTACACCCGTCGATGCCGGGAGTGGCAGGAGCGGGCCGAGAAATATATCCGGCGGAATGTTGGTTATCTGCCTGGGCTGGTGAACCACCTTTTTCACGGGGCGAAACGGAATCGCTCGTACGACCAGCGCTGGAGGTTTCTGGCGCAGGCGGGATATGACCCGGAACTCGACTTGAAGAAAGATTGGCAGGGATTGCACCAGCTCACGGACCGAAGCGCCGTACTGCGGGACGGAATTCGGCAGTACGCGAGAGCGCGGAACGAGGATTCGACAGAAGTGTGAAAAAAGCAGCTATCAGCTATCAGTTTTCAGCGACAAGGGCGCCAGGAAAGGCGAACTGTGGAGCGTGATCTTTATCTGTTGCAACAATTCGGGCCGTTTCTTGATCAAAAAATGGGCGAGCAGACGGTCCGGGACCGGTTGATCACAGGGCTGCTGAAGATTCGTCCCAAGAGAGGTGGGAGCAGGTGGTTGCGGTTGAACCGGGCGCAGAGGGAGTATTCGCGGAAATGCAGCAAGCAGAACATTGTGCTGAAAGCGCGGCAGTTGGGGATTACGACGTATGTTGCGGCGCGATACTTTGTGCAAACGATCACGCGCCCAGGGACGTTGACGGTGCAGGTGGCGCACAGCCAGGAATCAGCGGAAGCGATATTCAATATTGTGCAACGCTTTTGGGAGAACCTGCCCAAGGCGATGCTTAAGGGCGCGTTGTTGAAGTCGCGCTCCAATGTCCGCCAGATCGTGTTTCCGCATCTCGACAGCGAGTATCGAGTGGAAACGGCGGATGATAACGCGGGGCGGGGAATGACCATCCATAATTTGCATTGCTCGGAGGTCTCCCGCTGGCCCCGCGGTGGACTGGAAACGCTGGCTTCGCTGAGAGCGGCGGTGGTGCCCGGAGGCGAGATCGTGCTGGAATCCACGCCGAATGGGGCGGCCGGCGTGTTCTACGGGGAGTGGCAAAAGGCTGATGAGACAGGGTACACGCAGCACTTTTTCCCCTGGTGGTACGACGAGAGCTATTCGGAAGAGGTGAAGAAGGGAAAAATGCTGCCGCTGACTCCGGATGAGATTGAGTTGGTAGCACAGCACGGATTGAGTGAGGGGCAGATTGCGTGGCGCCGCAAACAATGGATGACGCTGCGCGAACTGGCCGCTCAGGAATACGCAGAGGATCCGGGTTCGTGCTTTCTGGTTTCTGGAGAGTGCGTGTTCGAGCGGACGGCGATCGAGAAAGCGACGGGGCTGGCGGGAGAGGGGACAGAATCGGAAGATAACGGAAGGCTCACGATCTGGTTTCCTCCGCAGAAAGGGAGGCGTTACATTTTGGGAGTCGACACGGCGGGAGGAGGGTCGGATGGGGATTATGCGTGCGCTCAGGTGATCGAGCGGACGATGGGAATGCAGTGCGCGGAGTTGCACGGCCACTTTCCGCCGTACGAATTGGCGAGGCGCGTTGCGGATCTGGGGCGGAGATACGAACAGGCGCTGGTGGCCGTGGAACGGAACAATCACGGATACGCGGTGCTGGCCCACCTGAATCACCTGCAGTGTGGAAACATTTTTGAGAAGGATGGACAACTGGGGTGGCTAACGTCGGCTGCGAGCCGTCCGGCGATGATCGAGAATATGGCGGCAGTGCTGATGTCGGAGCCGTGTTTGTTCCACAGCTTGCGTCTGCTGGAGGAGTGCAGAACCTTCGTGAGGCGGGCGGACGGCGGTTCGGCGGCAGCCGACGGCGCGCATGATGATTGCGTGATGGCCATGGCAATCGCACTGGCGGTGCGTCAGGCAGATGCGGGACGGGGTGTGAAGAAGAGAATGCTGGAGATGGCGAGCCTGCTGGTGGAGTGAGGAAAGCGGCGGTCCGCGCGGAAGGTTCATTCGTCACATCGGAATTAAGTGAGTTGGAGTAAGATGGCAGGCCTTGTGGTTGGTCTGGCGCCCCTGCGGGCTTTCGCGGGCGGGGGCGCCCGCGCCACCCAGGACTTGCCATCTGATTGGTAGAAGCGGTCCAACACGTTCGAAGGATGCGGGGCGGGGCGCAGGGACATTTGATGCGCTGCTCGGATGGAAACTTTTATGTGGTGAAGTTCAGAAACAATCCGCAGCATTTGCGGGTGCTGACGAATGAGATGCTGGCGACGCGACTGGCGGAGCGGGCGGGGTTGCCGGTGCCGGGGACGGAAGTGGTGGAAGTTCGATCCTGGCTGGTGGAGCACACGGCGGAGCTGAGTATTCATCTGGCGCATAACAGCGTCCCATGCCAGGCGGGGCTACAATTCGGATCGCGTTTTGCAGTGAGTCCGCTGGAAGGGCAGGTGTTCGATTATCTTCCGGCGGAAATGTTTGGTCTGGTGCGGAACCTGGAGACGTTTGCCGGGATGCTGGTGGTGGATAAGTGGACAGGGAACGCGAACGGACGACAAGCAGCGTTCTGGAGGAAGTTAAGGGAGAGGAAATATACGGCGGCGTTCATTGATCAGGGATATTGCTTCAACGCCGGGGAGTGGACGTTTCCGGATTATCCGCTGCGGGGGGTGTATGCGCGGAATGAAGTGTATGAGAGCGTGCGGGGGTGGGAATCGTTTGAGCCGTGGCTTTCGCGGATTGAGAAGATGGAAGAAAGCGTGATGTGGGAATTGGCAGACGGAATTCCGCCGGAGTGGTGGGGCGGGGAGTGGGAGGAGTTGGAGAAACTGGTACGAACTTTGATTGCGCGGCGAAGTATGGTGCGGGAGTTGATTGAGGCATTTCGGGTATCGCCGCGGCGGCCGTTTCCGGCGTGGAGGGAACAGGCTTAAGCACAAAACCTTTACCACAGGGGCCACGGGGGAACACAGGGTAGAACACACGATGGCTGATCGGCGACAGCTTGAGTTTTTTCTGCTGCGGTATGTACCGGACGCGGTTAAGGATGAGTTCGTCAATATTGGGGTGGTGATGGTTGAGGCTGGGGCCGGGGCGGCTGAGAACCGGTTTGCGGATGTGCGATTTACTCGGGACTGGCGGCGAGTGCGGTGTCTGGACCCGCAGGCGGATGTGGAAATGCTCGCGGCTATGGAGCGGGAGATTCGGGGGCAACTGGCGACCGCGCAGGATCGTGAAGCTTTGCTGCGGCGGTTGGAGGATTCGTTCTCTAATGTAATTCAGCTTTCGCCAGCGAAGGGATGTTTGGCGGAGGATCCGGCGCGGGAGATCGAGACTATGGCTTCGATTTATCTCGAGGTGGCGAAGGTTGGTGGTAAGCGCGAGGCTAGCGGGAGGCAACGGATTCTGGGGAAGATGCGGGATGCGTTTGAGCGGGCTGGGGTCGCGAAGTTCGTGCTTCCGGTTCCGGTTGCGCCATACACGAGGCCAGGTGATCCGTTTCAGTTTGATTTTGGATATCGAGTGAAGGGTGAGATTAAGTTGTTCCAGGCTGTGTCGTTGAAGGCAGGTGTGGATGCGGCCGTTTTGCTGGCTGCGCGGTATCCGCGGATTGTGTCTGTTATGGCGAAGATGACTGAGGCCACGCCAGGGCTGACGGCTGTGATCGATGACGATCTGGATCGTGGGCAAGAGAGCGTACAGTTCGCGCTGAACATGATTGAGGAAGAAAAGATCCGCATCGCGATGGTGGCGGAGATGCCGGCGATTGCGGAAGTCGCGCGGCGGGAGTTGAGGGTGTGAGGGACATCCTGGTACCAGCAGCCAGGACGGCGTCGTTCTTGTTTCCGCGCGACGAATAGGATCGATCCAAGAAGTTGATCTGCGAAGGCTGCCCCGCTTTGTGCGGGGCTTTTTGTTGAGGCGGGGTTCGTGCTCGTGGATAGAGTTCGCGGGCAAGAATGCCCGCGCCACACACTAGTGTCGTCGAGCTTTGCTCGACGGACAGCCGGGGGCGGCTGTCCCTACATAGATAGACTTTCAGCCGGCGGGACGCCGGCGCTACGAGAACAATCTTATGAACATTAAAGAGACGTTGCGCGGCGCTATGCGCCGGATTGCGGGGGTGTCTTCGGCTGCCTCCCTGGCGAAGGATGAGAAGAAGCGGCGGACGCTACCGTTGCCTTCTATTTTCAATTCGTATGGGCCGCCGGGCGACATCATGCCGAAGCCTACGGCTTACAACCTGCGACGGTTTTCTGAGATTCCGGTTCCGCGGCGGGCGATCAATACGATCAAGGATCGCATTGCGGGGATGCGCTGGCGGATTCAGCCGCGGCAGGGAATGGCGCTGGAGACGATTCCCGATGGAGCGGGGCGCGCGCAGATTCTCACGGATAACTTTCATGCGCCTAATCCTGACGATTCGTTCCGGTCGTTTTCGGAGCAAGTGCTGGAAGACATCATCGTGGGAGGGTATGGGGCGATTGAAGTTCAGACTTCGGGCGATGCGAAACGTCCGCTGCTGATGTGGCCGGTGGATGGGTCATCGATCCGGATGAATCTGGACTGGGATGGATCGCCGCACGGGCCGCGGTATTTGCAGGTTACGGATCAATCGGGGCCGAAGAGCCAGATCACCTTGGATGACGATGAATTGATTTATATCCGGCTGAATCCGCGGACGCACACGCCGTTTGGGTTGGGCCGGTTGGAAGTGGCGTTTGAGACGATCAACGCTTTTTTGGGGGCACACCGGTATGCGTCGCGGCTGGCGTCGAATTCGGTGGTGCAGTATGCGCTTTGGTTGCAGGACCTGACGCCGGAACACCACGAGCGACTGATTCGCTGGTGGCAGGATGAGATTGAGGGCACGGGGCGAGTGCCGATCCTGTCGGTTGAAAGTAAACCGGAAGTGTTGCGGTTTGGCGGAGGGACGGATGCTGACTTGCGGCTACAGTGGCAGGAATTTTTGCTGCGGATAATTGCCGATGCTTTTGACCTTCCTCCGTTCTACCTGGGCGTGGAGGCAGACGTGAACCGGTCGACTGCGGAAGAGTACAACGACTTGGCGTTCCGGCAGGCGATTGTGCCGACGGCGCGGCTGCTGGCGGAGCACCTTACGCGGGATGCGATTCAGAAAAGATTGGGATGGAACGATCTGGAGTTTGTGTTTGCGGAGTTGGACACGCAGGATCCGCTGGAAGAGGCGCAGATCCAGCAGATTCTGCTGCAGAACGGGGTGTTGACGGTGAATGAGGTGAGGAGGATGCGGGGTTTGGGGGACTTGGAGGGGGTGCCGGGGCAGTGATTGCGGCGGCCATTCATACGTTCGTGGAAGAACTCCCTGCGGCAGCATAGGTAACGCAAAGATTGCAGGGGTCCTTCGACTGCGCAAGAGCTTGCGCTATGCGCGCAAGCTCTTGCTCCGCTCAGGATGACAAAGTGCCGAGAGGAGCACATCAAGATGATTGAGCTGAAGAGCATGGCGGTGACGATGCCGGAAGTCGTGGGGCATCCGAACCGGGCTGGGTTTTCTGGAGTATTGACGGTGGTCGATATTCCATCGCAGCGAGCGCCTTCGGGTGCTAAAGGGCATCTGGTGGTGCTGACGAGGATGGCGGCTGAGGCGGCTTTGGCGTCGCTGCTCGGAATGGCGCTCGATTACTCGCCCACCCTGGATCGACACGATGTGCGGCGCAAGGTGGGAGTGATCACGCGGGCCGAGATCGTGGGACGGAATGTGGAGTTGGGCGGGTACCTGTTTGCCAGGGATTTTCCTGAGATTGTGGAGGAGATTGCGAAATCGCGGCCAGAGAGCGATCGCAGACCTATTGATTCTTTCCGAACGAGGCTGGTGAACGCCGGGGTGATCCATGCGGCGGTGGACGCGAGGGAATCCACAAGCTGGGGGGAGGGATCGAGATTGAGAGCTTCGTTGCGGGCCGCGGTGGGACGGATTCGCAGCCTGACGGCACCGGCGAGGCGGACTCTGAAAAGCGGCCTGGTGCAAACGGAAGAATTTCGTCCGACGATCCGCGCTGAGACTTGCGTCGCGGCGGGTCCGAGCGGTCTTGGACTGTCATATGAGGTGACGGACGTGGAGATCGCGGACACGAGAGCGCGGGTTTGGACGTTGTCGAGAGTGACGTTCACGGGTGCGGCGATTTTGCGGAAGGACAAGGCGGCTTACCGTGATACGTGGATTCAGCTCAGTACCTAGTACCTAGTACCCAGTACCGGGTACCCAGTACCGGGTACCCAGTACCTCGTAACGAACAAAATGCTTGCGGTATAGATCAACTTGGAGGAGAAGCAACATGAATGAAGAGATGGTGCAGCAATTGATGACGACGGCGGAACGGCTGGCGAATGCGGCCGAATCGTTGGATCGTGTGCTGGGGCGGCTGGATGCGCAGCAAGAGGCGCTTAACACGAAGGTGGATCGGATTGTGGCGGCGGTGGAAGAGCAGCCGTCGTATGAGATGTCGGCGCGCGGGGAGGGAGCACGGCATTTGCAGGAGCGAGTATCTGAGTTAGAGAAATCCAATGCGGATTTGAAATCGCAAGCCGCTCGGATGGCGCGGAAGACCCTTCCACCGCTGGTTTCGGCGATTCTAGCCAAAAGCTGCGATGAATCTGGCAGTGAAAAGCTGGACAAGGGCGTGCTGGACAAGACTCTGCAGAGCCTGAGCGTGGAGCAGAGGATCGCGGTGAAGTCGGAGCTGGCACGGGCGGGGATTATCGAGTAGCGGGCTTTGGCTTTCGGGCTTCGGGCTTCGGCTTGAAGCACAACGGCGGCACGACTTTGGTCGTGCCTTTTTGTTTGGGCGCTCACGCATGGCCGACTCGTGCAGACACGCAAGCTCAAACCAAAGTTGCGAAGAGAACTCCTTGCTAGGCCGTTGCAGGCGACGGCGGGAATGAGGTCCTTCGACTCCGGAGGTGCTTCACTTCGTGAAGTACCTCCTCCGCTCAGGATGACAGGGCAGTAGAGATTAAGGGAATCGAATTCCAATTGCAGGAAAAATCAAACAGAGGAGAAAACATGCAGGGACAATTTGTGGATTTGTACGCTTCGGCCGACTACCTTGGGCCGGGCGCAATTGAAATTGACCGGTACCAGACAGAGATCTTCGACATCGTGCGGCGACGCGGGGTGTTTGGGCAGAGGATCAAGCAGGTGCCGGCGACGGGGCATCCTTCGCGATTCTTTGAGGAGACGGCGATCAACTCGCCGACGGCGGCGCTGGCGTTTGTCGATCCACGCAACATTGCTCCGACGGTGGGAGCGCCGACGCGCGTGGAGATGGCAGTGCCACTGAAAGCGCTGGTGTCGCAGATCAATTACAACCTGTTTGATCTGGAGATGACGGCGCAGCAAAGCCAGTTCGCCTACTTGCAAGCCAAAGATCTGGCGGATTCGGTCGACGGACTGCTGCGCACGCACGATGTTGCGCTGTGGAACGGCAGCGACACATCACTCAGCACTCCGACCACGCTGCAGTATTTCGGGGTGATCGGGCAGATTGTGGCGGGCGGGAACACGACTACGATCACGACCACTGAACTGATCGTGGACAACCTCAAGAGCACGATTGCGCAGATGGTTTCAAGCGCGGCGTATGCGGTGAGGCCGACGGCAATCTATTCGAATCCGGTGCTGTTGGACCTGATCGACCGGGAGATGAAAACGGAGTTCAACGTGGTACTGAACACCGTGGAAATCACTGGAGGGCTGCGAGTGAAGGCGTTGAGCACGCAGGCTGGAGATTTGCCGCTGATTCCGGACTGGTCGGTTCCCTATACCGGAGTGCCGGGTTCGGGCACGGCGGTGTTGCCGGCTTACATCGTGACCGAGGACCTGATCGAGTATCACTGGCTGACCGATCCGAATCCGCGGGTGTTCAAGCTGGGGCTGCCCAATGCGTTATCCCAGCAGATGGTGGTGGTGAAGTTTGGCGCACCTGTGGTGAAGGGGGCGAACTTTGCACATTATCAGGTGAACATACAGCGGTAGAGCAGTTGCCAGTTGTCAGTGGCCAGTTGCCAGTCAAGCCAGAACGGTGCGACGACAGCGGGAATTCAGCACTGACAACTGGCAGCTAACATCTGACAACTCGCGACTAATGACCAGGACTCAATTATGAATTATCTCGCTACTACGGATTACCTGACTTACGGGCTGGATGCTACCACGGATCCGTCGTGGATCACGGCGGCGTCGGCCATCATCGACGCGCATTGCAGGCGGGACACTTTGGGAGTGAATCAGTACGAAGAACGCCTGAAGATGCCGCCGGATTTGAATACGGTACGGCTGAGCTACCTGCCGCTGGTGACTGTTGCGCCGGCGCCGACGGCGATTGTGACGCTGCAGGGGCGTTACGGAATTCCGCGACGGGGCGAATGGCCGTTTCCTGAGATGAGTCTGGAATTTGCCCTGGTGTTCTCGCTGCCGGGGATGTGGACGACGATTGATCCGACAACGCTTGATATCTGGGCGGACAGCGGGGAGCTTACTTTTCCGGTGAATGCTCTGGGACTGTTCTTCAATGAAGTGGATGTGGTCTATAACGCGGGATGGAGCGCGATTCCGACGCCGGTGCAGGTGGCGTGCGCACAGATCGTTAAGAATGCGCAGACTACGCCGGGATTGAATGTGCAATCCAGCCAGATCAATCAACTGCGACTGCAATATTTCGGACCCACGCTGGTGGATAACATGGTGCGCAGCTTGTTGGCACCGTATGTGTCGCAAAAGGGCGCTTAGAGAAAAAAGCAATTGGCAATTAGCCGTTGGCCGTTGGTCAGCAGTCGAGCGGGCAGGAGACATTATGGGAAGCGGGATTTGTGGGGCTGCGTTGGTGCGAGCGGCGAATGCGATGTTGACCGCGTTGGGCGGAGATCAGGTGAGTTTGCTACTGCCGGCCATGGCGACGGCGGGCGATGCGGCGGGGCAGTTGGGATTAGTCGACCCTGGAGTGCAAAACATAGTCATCGCTCCAGTAGTGGCAACCAATTTGCCGACTGGAAACCTGGGGCCAACACGAAGAATTGAATTTACGCTGCCGGCCTCGGCGATCGAGGTGCAGTTGCCGACGCTCGGGATGGGCTCGGTGGAGGATCTATTCGACGCCGCCATGGGGCTGGTCTACGACGGGGATATTTTTCACATCGAAGCCGTGGTGACGGAGAATTTCGCGGGGACGGCATATTTCTATGTGGTGACGGCTGTCGAGTGAGGGAGCGGCTTCTGGCTTCCAGTTCCTGGCGAGGACCTCAGGGGCTAAAGCCCGAATCATAAGGTACCTCGGGATGGCACGGCTGAAGGCCGTGCCCTTCCCGAGCTCACACGCGAGACGACATTCTTAATTCCAAAGAATCACAAATGTTCAAGCTGGCGGCTCCGAGCTAGGAGCTAGAAGCTAGGAGCTGGCGTTCATGCAATTTGCTAAAGATAGTTTTTTTCTTGCGCTACAGCAGAGGTTGGCGGGACTGAATCCGGCGCGAACGGTGACGGTGAATGGCGCGACGGTGCCGGCGGTGCTGGTGGCGGAGAATCTGCCGCCAGCGTCGGCAGAGCCGCTGCCAAATGCGTTCTACATCGAGTGGGGGTCAGCAGGCGTGGTCGACGGGCACGCCGGTGATGCAGCACTGATGAGTCTGGAATGCGTGATCTCGTACTACACCTTGGGAACAGTGCAGAGCATGGTGGATCGCGGGCGAGTGCTGGGTCAGCTCGACAACGAACTGCTGGGAATCTGCCAGCCCACAAATACTGAGAAATTCGATTACACGCAGTCGCCGAGCGCAGACCTGGGTACGAGCGTGTTCTGGAATCAGCCGGCGTTTCAGGAGGCGACTACGAGCGGAGTGGAAGAGAACACGCTGGCTTATCAGGGGCGTGCTGTGCGCCGGGCAATGTATGAGCAAGCTTATCAGGATGGGCGCGCCGAGCGGCGGGCGGGGCTTACGGTCTTCTTCTTTTCGGAGGTAACGCTTTTATGAGCACAGCTCCTCTGCGCCCGGCGATGGTTCCAGTGACACGACAGATGCGGGCGTACTTTGCGCCCGTGAATCGGACAACAGAGACGCCGACGATTTTTGATCCAGCGGGGAGCGGGGTGTTTGCGCTCGATTCGCCGCCGAGTCCATGGCTTGATTTGGGATGGATCGAAAACTTCGAACGGTATTACGACACACCGACTGAGGTGGTGCGATCCGGAACGAATGCGCTACCGGCGCTGCAGTTTCGAGGGCCGACCGAGGCGCGGGTAGAGTTCGACTTTCGGGAGTGGGGCAAGTTGCAGATGGCGCTGGCGGGCGGATCGGAGCACATGAACGTGCTGGCAACAAGTTCGGGGGCGGCGCCGGCTCCCTCGGGGGGAACACCGATTGCGGGGGCAGCGGTGCTGGCGGGTTCGACGGCGAGTGAACTGGTGATTGGGGAAGGGGTCGCGACTGCGTTTGCAGTGGGAAATCTGGTGGCCGTGGATGTGGACTATCAGGAGCAAATTGGATACGTCGGGTCCGGAATTTCAGCGGCTTATGTGAGTAATCCAGCGGCGGTGAACCGCGATGTGAACTATGTGCGGAGAGTGACGTTCAACGTGGCGCGGGTGGTGGAAGTGACCGCGACCTCGGTGATTCTGGCGCAAGCGCTGCTGGCGGGAACGCCGGCGACGGGAGCGTCGGCGCAGGTGGTGGCCGCTTTTGTGGATCGCGAGGGGGGATCGTTCTTCCAGGAATGGTCGGCGCTGTTTGTGGCTGAACCGGAGTCGGGCGGGCGAGTCTGTTTCTACTATCCGAGACTGAGCCCGAATCCTGGAGCCGGGTCGGGTGGCGTTAGTTTGAAATCCGGCGCGGGTTGGAAGCCACCTAAGAGTGGAGGCGTGGCCTCGAGTGCTGCGAGCGCGCAAGGGAGCAGTGGGAAGAGTTCGTCGCAGAAGTTTCTTCGCGAAGAGTTTGCGGAGATTGCCAAGCCGCTGACCTCGTTGGGGCTGCATGGGTCGTTCGTGGCGCTGCCGTTTACCGATACCAACGACGGGCAGACCGTGTTGTGCTATCGCAGCTATTTTCCGGCGGCGATGGCGGCGGTGTATTGATGGGGCGGCTAACGTACCTCAGGGGCTAAAGCCCGACTTCGATGCATGCCTTCAACGCAGGCCTGGAAGGCCTGCTCTACCAACGCAGGCCTGGAAGGCCTGCTCCACCCGCTCTAATCGCGTGTGAGGAGAGTCTTGTGGCGCGCTGGAAAGGTTGCGTTCTGGAGCTGAGATGAATCTGACAATCGACAATCTGCAGGGGCAGGGACCACAGGACTATGCCGGGGGGTTGGATGGAACGAAGACGCCTGAGATCCAGCGCAAGCTCAATCAGCCGGCAGAGCTGCAGTTCAGTCTGGTGGCCAATTTGCCTGGCATGGTGATTCCGGTGACGGGCGCGCGAGTGACACTGAGTAAAGCGAATGGGAGTTTCGTGTTCACGGGGTATGTGATCGCGGCGCCACAGTATGAGTATCTGGGATGGGGCGAGCAGGCGCCGGTGTATCGCTACAACGTGGTAGCGCAGAGCGATGAGGTCTTGCTTGACCAGAAGGCGCTGCCGAACCGAGCTCCGTTTGTGGAGCGGAGCGCGGGTAACGCGCTGCAGCAACTGGCGCAGGATCTGCTGCCGGGGTGGTTCAACACGGCCACCGTGCAGAGTATGGACACGCTGGCTACGTATGCCGTGAATCCGCAAGAGGACTTTTCGTTTCATGCGGCAGAGATTGCATTGGCTGCACGGGCGAGCTTTCGGGCGATGAACGGAGCGCTGATCCTGGCGCCGGTAGGAGCGGCGACGTATGCGCTGAATGAGAGCGATGCTAACTTTTCTCCGGAGGGGTTGTGGCTGAATAGTCCGAACCTGCTGGCGAATGAGTTGACGGTGATTGGGGAAAACGAGCCACAGGCTTACGTTCGAGACTATTTTGTGGGCGACGGGGAAAGTTTGAAGTTCTATCTTTCGCAGGAACCATTCGCGCAGGCTAGACCCGCGCTGATTGACGAGGAGTATCTGGGCCCGGGTCTGGATCCGACGACCTGGGTGGTCGACGATCCGTCTTCGGCGGTCTCAGTGGTGGCGCAGACTTTGCAAGTCGCAGGCGGGACTGGTGTGGACGGGCAGACGACGGTAAGTTTCGTCGAGCAGGTCGAGCTTGGTGGTGCGCTGGAGTTGCAGCACGGGGATGTGAGCTTTACCGCGGCGTCGCAGGGCGTGTTGGGCGGACTGTATTCGGGAGCGATTTCGGCGGCGGGATGTTTGGCGGGATTTCAGATCACGCCCTCGGGTGCCGGGTCGACGATTCAGGCTGTGATCAACGGGTCGGTGACGGGACCGGTGATCGCAACTACTTCGGGGCACCATTACTTCTTCACAACCTACCTCTATTCCATGGAAGTTTACCGCGCTGGGGAGACTTATCATTCATCGCTGCATCCGGCGGGAAGCGGATGGGGTGGTGCGGCAGTGGCGGCCGACGTCCGGTTCGTGCTGGAGGTGCAGGATATTGATCCGAGCAATCCAGCGACGCTGGTTGCGCAGGCGACTGTGCTGTATGACGACGTCGTTGCGAATGCGCCGGGGTTCTGCACTTATGCTTTGGTGAATGCGGCGAGCATGCAGTGCAGCATTGCATATACCTACGTGGTGCATATTTCTTTGGCGGAGGTTAGAACAGCGCTGCCCAGTGCGAGCTACGTGACCCAACTGGTGGGCGCACTCTCCGATGGGGCGGAGTGCGAGATCACGAGCGACCCCTCGCTGGATTTCTATCCGCAATATGTGCCGGTGTTCAATCAGCTGATCGTGGCGAGTTATCGAGGATCTGGGCGCGCGGTGGCGCAGGTGCAAAATGCGGCAAGCGTGGCGTCTCACCTCAACGGTGCAGATGATGGGACGAGGGGTAGTGTGCGAGGGGCGAAGACCCCAGGGGCGCGCACGGATGTCGACTGCGAAAACGCAGCGCTCGCGATTCTGGATGATGCGACGGGAATCGCGTGGTCGGGAAGCTACGAAACTTGGAGCGACTTTTTGCCGGGGGCGGCGGAGGACATTTTTCCGGGAGATGCGGTTGTGGTGAATGTTCCGTCGAGAGGCGCGGCGTTCACGGCAATTGTGCGGGAACTGGGAATTCAGATTGCGGATCCGGCAGATGATCGGGGATTCTACACGATT
>Ga0209274_10000257_pt1 | contig 39625 bp, 30 predicted proteins | sample HubBroMetageREF1_FD_188343 | JGI IMG/M metagenome (GOLD analysis project Ga0209274, IMG submission 188343) | Reference soil microbial communities from the Hubbard Brook experimental Forest, New Hampshire, USA - Hubbard Brook CCASE Soil... | ecosystem: Environmental > Terrestrial > Soil >...
TGGTCAAGAGACTACATGCTTATTCCAGTTCATGCCCTGGGCATTACCCCAGGACGTTCGCGACAGCTGCTCAGAACGGACAAGAAACAGTCGGCGCTAGCCTGAGATCTTAGCCTCCTGGCCCAGACGTAGCCGGGAAGAGCAGCCCTCTGTGTGACGCTCGCTCACAGCCCAAGGGCGAAGCTGTGGAGAGCGGCTGCCTAACTAATTAGGCTGCGTATGCCATCTGTTGATTGGCAATTATCATTTTGCACGCGATTTCGGGTGTGTGCACCCCGGCATGCCTCTTGGCCGCAAGCATCTCCGTCGAAGCCGTGACGCCCCCACTGGTGGGATGGCCTTCAAAGAACTACCTCTATTTTCGGCGGGAAAAGGCGAGAAGTCAAATGACGTCTGGCGGCTACCAGATGGCGGCTCTCAGTTGCCGGGAAAGGCTTCGGAGGCTTACTCCGCGTCCCGATCAGTCAATCGTGATCGTGGCTGATGCGAATTTGGTGGGATCGGTGATTGAGGTTGCGGTTATGGTCACGGTTCCGCCAGCCGGAACCGTCGGAGGAGCCTGGTAAGTGGTTGGAATACCGCTCGCGATCGGGTTTGGGCTAAACGTGCCGCACGCGGCCATGGGGAGACAGGTGAACTTCACTTCGGGGTTTTGTGGGCCGTTGGTAACCACCGCCGCGATGCCCGCCGTGGCGCTCGCGTCAAGCGCGGAGGGAGGAGGATATTCGGTGCTAAATGTGACCACGATCGCGGGAGGCACGTATTTGGGATCGCCACCGCAGGCGGTCAGGAGGGAGATCGTAGCCATGGCGATGGCCGTCACAATCGTGGCCGGCAGAAGATTCGATCGGGGAAGCATCATTAGAGGGTTCGATGCAAGCAGCGAAAGTGAAGTCTAGCATGGAAAACGCACTGGGAAGCGCCTCCCAGCGGTTGGGCTCGTCGTTCCGGGATGGGGTGCGAACTCAAGTCCTCCCTCACGGGACTGGAATCATTTCTTCTACTTTTCCCAGCAGCTTGAAGTGCTGGTCTAAACTCGGACGATCACTTGATGACCGGATTTCGCTTCGTCCCGCACTTGTCACCAAATTGTAAAATTGATGTCACTTTCTGTGCCGAAATGTGTCATTAACCCAATATCAGGCTAGAGTTTAGGGGTAGGATTCATGCCGATTACGGCGCGGGGGCGGTTGTGAATAGAAACGTATCTTCAGCAACAGCGGTGGCTACGATGACAATGGAAGCGGTTCCGGCCAGTTCGGAGCGGATATTGGTGATTGAGGATGACCGGGCAGTCCAAAAAGCTCTCAAGCGATTGTTTGAGGCGGAAGGCTTTGCGGTGGATATCGCGGGAAACGGCGCCGCGGGTCTGGAAATGTTCCGGGCGGCAGCGCCGTCCGTCCTGGTGCTGGACTTGACCTTGCCGGGGACGCCGGGGCAGGACGTGTGCCGGGAAATCAGCCAGGCGGCTCCCTCCTTGCCCATTATTATTCTTAGTGCGAAGACGGAAGTGATGGACAAAGTGTTGCTGCTGGAGTTGGGCGCGCATGATTATGTAACCAAGCCCTTCAGTCCGCGGGAACTTCTGGCGCGGGTGCGGACGGCGATGCGGCGCTCTACGCAGACTCCGCTGACCGAGACTTTCAAGTTCGGCGACGTGAAAGTAGATTTCACCAAGATGGAATTGTGGCGCGATGAGAAACTGGTAGAGCTGACGTCGCAAGAGTTCAAGGTGCTGAAGTTCATGATCCAGAACGCGGAGCGCGTGTTGTCGCGGGAGGAGTTGCTGAATCACGTTTGGGGATACCGGAATTATCCGAGTACGCGGACGGTGGATAATCACATCCTGCGGCTGCGGCAGAAGCTGGAAAAAGATCCGGCAAACCCGTTGCACTTTCGCACCGTGCACAGTTCAGGTTACAAGTTTGTGCCGTAGGGGAGCGAGGTCAGCGGCAAAGCGAGGTCAGAGGTGAGAGGTTAGATTGCAGAGGTAAAAGACGTGTTGAATCTCACCTCTGCAATCTAACCTCTCACCTCTGACCTTTGACATTGTGTAACCTAACTCCGGGAATCCCTTCGAGGTTTGACCATGGGCGGAATTCGGCTGCGGACCAAGTTCCTGCTTTCCATGGTCGCGGTGTCCGCGGCATTGACGTTTACTACGCTGTTGGTGGTGCGGCACACGGTGCAGCAGGAAGTGCGCCTCGGAATCCAGCGCGACCTGGAGAATTCCGTTTCCGCATTTCACAACTTTCAAAGGCAGAGGGAAGTAACGCTCGAGCGCTCGGCGGCGCTGCTCGCCGACCTGCCGAATGTGCGGGCGCTGATGACCACGCACGATCCGGCAACCATCCAGGACGCATCCAGAGATCTGTGGCAACTGGCGGGCAGCGACTTGCTGCTGCTGGCCGATTCTTCCGGCAAGGTGATGGCGCTGCAGGCCACCCCGCAGGAGATCACGGTCCGTGAGGGGCAGGATTTTTTCCCGCGCATCTTTTCCGGCGACGTGCCCGGCGACGTGTCCAACGATATGCCGCACGACGAGACGCGCCACTGGTGGTATGTCGAAGGGCATCTCTACGAAGTTTTCCTCAAGGATATTTATTTTGGTCCGGCGAGCGGGCACCAGGTTCTGGGATACCTGTTGCTGGGCTACGAAATTGACGACCAGGTGGCCCGGGACCTGAGCCGGGTCGCGGCCAGCGAAGTGGCGTTTCGCTATGGAGACGCGATCGTGCGGAGCACTCTGAAGCCTGCCCAGGAATCGGAGTTGCTGCATGTGCCACCGAGAACGGCCGCGGGAGGTTCGCCGCAAGGGGATCAGATCTGGCTGGGCGGAGAACGATTTCTGGCGACGTCGGTGGATTTGCCCACGCCGGGTTCGCCGGCGCTGAATCTGTGGGTGTTGAAGTCGTTCGATCGGGCCACCGCATTCTTGAGCAGCCTGAACGAGTTGCTGCTGGCGCTGGGGTTGACGGCGGTGCTGGCCGGAAGTCTGCTGGTGTTTCTGATTTCGCATACCTTTACGCGTCCACTGGAGAACCTGGTAGCAGGAGTACGCGCGCTGGAGCTGGGGGATTATGCGTATCCACTGCAGGCGCAGGGTGGAGACGAAGTGGCCGAGGTCACCGGAGCCTTCGACCGGATGAGAAAGAACCTGCAGAAAACGCAAAGAGAGTTGCTGGACGCGGAACGCCTCGCGACGATTGGACGGATGGCGAGTTCGATCTCGCACGATTTGCGGCATTCACTGGCGGCGGTCATGGCGAATGCGGAGTTTCTTTGCGAGAGCAACCTGACGCCGGGGCAGCGCGAAGATCTATACGCCGAGATACGGATTGCGGTCAATCAGATGACGGAGCTGATCGAATCGCTGCTGGAATTCTCACGTACGCGGGAGTCGCTGCGTTCCTCGTATGGCGACGTTCGCTCGGCGGTGGACCGGGCGGTGCAGGGAGTGAAGGCGCATCCGGAATTCCAGCGCATCCGCGTACGGATTACGTGCGAAGGACTAACCGAGGGCTGGTTCGATTTCAAGAAGCTGGAGCGCGCGTTGCTTAACCTGCTGCTGAATGCCTGCGAGGTGGTGCCGACGGAATCCGGGAAAATCGATATCGTGCTGAAACGCAAAGGCGAAAATCTGGAAATTCGCATCGAGGATAACGGTCCTGGAATCGCGGAGGTGGTGCGGGACCGGTTGTTCGAACCGTTTGTGAGCTACGGCAAGGAAAACGGCACCGGCATGGGGTTGACGGTGGTGCAAAAGATTCTGCAGGACCACGGGGGCGACGTCGCGGTGGAGCGAACTTCGCCGTCGGGAACGATATTCCGCGTGAATATCCCGCTGAGTCCCTCGGCGGAAAATGCTTTGGCAGCCCGGCATTCTAACTAGACAGCACAGACCGGTCACGAATTTCTTGCATGCGAAGCCGGAATGCGGACGTGAAATGCACCATGGAAGCGCGCGATTCAAGTGCACATCCGAAAATTAAAAATAGAGTGCGGAGAGTGGCAGGAGGCGGCATGACTATGAGCAAGAGGCGCTGTTTCGAATGGTTGCGATGGGGGATGCTGACGGGTCTGATGGCGTCGGCTGCATTCGGCGTCGCGCAGCAAACTGCGAATCGTCCCGAGCCACCTGCTTCGGGGTCGGCGAGCGATTCGACTAGCGAATCGGTGACTGACTCCGTGCGCGAGCTGCGCGAACAGGTGCGCGAGTTGGAGGCGGCGGTTGCCGGGATGCGCTCCGACTGGCAGCACGCGCGCGCGGAAACCGCGGAACTGCGCCGGGAGCTCGAGGAAGTCCGCGCCGGAGCAGAACCTCAGAATGCGGCGTTGAGGAATGCCGTGGTGAAGTCGGCGACCAACTCCGGAATGGCTGCGGGCAGCTCGCAGAACATCCCACAGAACACCGCACAGAACATCTCACAGAACGTGGCGCCGCAAGATCAAAGCACAGAGGATCAGAGCGAAGATCGGAAAAAGGGCGAGCATGCCGCCAGCCTGGAAGAGGAATATCAGCTGCTGAGCGGGAAAGTGGACGATCAGTATCAGACGAAAGTGGAAAGCGCATCGAAGTACCGGCTGCGGTTGTCGGGCATCGTTTTGATGAATCTGGTGAGCGATCGAGGGTGGGTGGACAGCATCGATCTTCCCACGGTCGCGCAGCCCATTCCTGTAGGCACTTCTGGGGGAAGTTTTGGAGCGACCTTGCGACAGTCGGAGATCGGGTTCGAGGCTTTTGGGCCGGATGTCGCGGGTGCGAAGACGAGGGCGGATTTGCAACTCGATTTTGCGGGCGGATTTGCGCCGGTTCCGAACGGCATCAACTCCGGACTGGTGCGGCTGCGCACGGGCACCATGCGCATGGACTGGGATAACACTTCGGTCGTGGTGGGTCAGGATGCGATCTTTTTTTCGCCGAACTCGCCGACGTCCTTCGCTACGCTGGCGATTCCGGCGCTCTCCTCCGCTGGGAACCTGTGGGCTTGGGTGCCGCAGATACGCGTGGAACAGAGAGTGGCGCTGGGAGATGAGTCGAGCCTGCTGTTTCAGGGGGGGATTCTGGACCCGGTGGCCGGCGAAGTGCCGGCCACGAGCTACCGGCAAGCGGGTCCCGGCGAGGCATCGCGTCAGCCGGCGTATGGCACGCGAATCGCCTGGACGCGAAATGTCTTCGGTCAGCCGCTGCGGGTGGGAGTGGGAGGGTTCTACAGCCGGCAGGATTATGGTTACAGCCGGAATGTCGATGGCTGGGCAGGAATGACAGACATCGAGCTGCCGCTGAGTCACGTGCTTACGTTGAGCGGGAAGTTGTATCGCGGGAGGGCTTTGGGCGGACTGTACGCCGCATCCGGACAAAGCGTGTTGTTCGAAGGCGATCCGACAATGGACAATACGACAGTGCGGGGATTGAACACGGTTGGTGGCTGGGCTCAGCTAAAGTATCGGCCCGTGAATAAGTGGGAGTTCAATGCAGCCTTTGGCATGGATAATCCGTTTGCCAGCGACCTGGAATCTTCCGCATACGCGCGGCTCTACGGAGGCGGGAGTGTAACGCAGTCGAGAAATCAGGGAAGCTTTGGAAACATGATTTACCGTCCCCGGTCGGACCTGTTGTTTTCCGTTGAATACCGGCATCTGACTACCTATACGATCAGTAACGGCGGGAACAGCGCAGGGCAGCTCAATCTGATGATGGGAGTGCTGTTTTGAGCCCAGGGGCAAGCCAGCGCGCCCCGCAAGAAACCGCAGGATGCAATAAGATGAGCCGTCAACGGTGGGCCATCAACGATGAGCCATAGAAGAATCCCGATCGTGGTTGCGATGTTGTGGACTGGCGCGCTCGGATTGCACGCGCAGGGAACGACAACGACAACAGCGACGACCGTGCACGGGCGCGTGCAAGTCGTCGGCGCGGTGGAGGCGGGCAAAACACGGCATGGGAAGATTCCGCAAACGGTGGTGTGGCTTACACCCACAACCGGAGGAGATCCGGTAGCTGCAATGCCGAGTCCGCCGCCAAGTGCCGCATCCAACCTGCGGCTGGTGCAGAAGCACAAGAGCTTCGAGCCCCACATCCTGGTGGTTCCGGCGGGGTCAATGGTGGAGTTTCCCAATCACGATCCTTTCTTCCACAACGTTTTTTCACTTTTCGAAGGCAAGCGATTCGATCTCGGGCTTTACGAGGCGGGCACCACGCGGATGGTGCGATTCGACCGGCCGGGAATCAGCTATATCTTCTGCAATATTCATCCCGAGATGAGCGCGGTGATCATTACGATAGCGACGCCGCTGTATGCCATTTCAAATGTGGATGGGCAACTTAGCCTGGCGGGTGTTCCCTACGGGCGTTACACGCTGCACGTGTGGAGCGAGGGCATGGGTCCGGAAAATGCGCAGCCGCTGACGCGGGAGATCACCATTACAGAGAATGCTTCGTCGTTGGGAGTGCTGCGAGTTCCGGAAGCCACTGGGCAACGCATGGCGCACAAGAATAAGTATGGGCGCGATTACGATGAGCCTACTCCGAACAACTCGGCCTATGAGCAGCACCGCTAGGGGTACCCCCCTCCCCCTATGCATTGCAAAGTATTCAAAATAAATAACTTAGTTGTAAAGTATTCAGGAATAAGGAGTTAGTTCAACGGTTTGAGTCTTACTGTTCTTTGGTGTGCTGAATTTTTCTAATCTTCGATCATTTAGAATCATTGGCTTAGCGGGAAATTCCCGCCAGATCTTTGAGTTTTAAGGGCTTATTCGTAAAATATTACGGGATAAGGAGTTAGCGGCAGCTTCGGCCTCTGCCGCGGCGGCTAGGGCGCGGACCTCCTCGCAAAGTATTCAATTTAAATGGTTTGCATGTAAAGTATTGTAAAATAAAGATTTGGCCGATGTCGACTACAGGCAAACCCCTCGAATTCCAAAGGGAAAAAACGGTGGGAGTTTGCGATCTCGCGATTGCTTTCTCTCTATTTCGATTATATCAATTTTGACCTGCCTGACTGGACATCGTTTTCTACTTTATTTTCGTAGGCGGGTCATTGGGTTACGCGGAAAATGGTCGGGACGGGGGCTTGACAGGTTTAGGGGGCTTGCTCTCATAAGGGATAACTTGCCTGTTTGGTGACACGGGCCCGCCCAAGCAGAGCTTGGACGGGGCACCCTCGTGAGACACCCCGGAGTGGAATAAACTGGCAACATGAAAATCGACAAACTGCTCAAGCGTTACCGCATCGACCACGGCAAACATTTCCGCCTCAGCGATCACGATCCGGCGGACACGCACGGGTTGAAGTCGGAACTGAAGCCGCAGGCCAAGGAACTTCTGGCGGATGGTGTTAAGGAACTGAGCCGCCTGCAGAACATTCTTGCGGCGCAGGACCGCTGGGGACTGCTGCTGATCTTTCAGGCCATGGACGCGGCCGGAAAAGACGGGACGATCAAGCATGTCATGTCGGGGGTGAATCCGGAGGGAGTGGACGTGTGGTCGTTCAAGGCGCCGTCGGTAGAGGAATTACACCACGGCTACTTGTGGCGCACGACGAAGTGCATGCCGGAGAGAGGTCAAATCGGCATTTTCAACCGTTCGTATTATGAAGAAGTGTTGATCGTGCGCGTTCATCCCGAGATTCTGGCGAACCAGAAACTGCCCAAGACGTTGGTCACGAAAAATATCTGGCAGGAGCGCTTTGAAGACATCAATAACTCCGAACGCTACGCCGCGCGGAATGGCATTGCGGTGGTTAAGTTCTTTCTGCATCTTTCGAAGGAAGAGCAAAAGCGCCGCTTCCTGGCACGGCTCGACGATCCGGAAAAGAATTGGAAGTTCTCATCCGCTGATGTGAAAGAGCGCCAGTTCTGGGACTCATACCAGGCGGCGTATGAGGATATGATCCGGCACACGGCGAGCGCGCACGCACCCTGGTACGTTGTGCCGGCGGATAACAAGTGGTTCACACGGCTGGTGGTCTCGCAGGCGGTGGTGAATGCGTTGAAGGGGATGAACTTGAAGTATCCCAAAGTGGGCCGCGCCGAGCGGACTGCGCTGGCGCAAGCGCGCAAGCAACTCGAAAGCGAATAATATCTCCATTTTGCGGCCCGTGCAGAGTCCAGGGGCAAACGGAATCAGGAGTCGCTATTCGGGCAGTCCGAGCCGGTGCATCAGGTCGGCGTAGCGCGGATCGGAACGAACGGAGTCCATCGCCGGATTGCGTAGGGATTGTTCCAAATCTCCGTCCTCCATGGCATAGGCCTTTTCGAGGTATTCGAATGTCTTGTCCCGGTCGCGTAGAAGAGCATAGCTCACCGCGGCAGCCGAGGGATTATTTCGTATCGAGAAGATTGCAAGCACGAGTTTGTTATAACCTTGAGCGTCGGCGCTGAACGATCCGGGAATCGACGGGTCGATTTTCTGCAATTCGCTGACCGCCTCCGCGAACCGCCCAGTCGCAGCATAAAACTGCGAGAGATAGAAGTGAAGCCCTCGAAAGGACGGATTGCTTTCGATCGTCTTGTTGAACTGGGCCAGTGATTCGGGATAGCGGCGAGCTACCATCAATGTGAACGCGTAATTCAGGTTCACAATGGGAGAAAGCGGGTCGAGCGACAAGGCAGTCCGGAACTCCTCCAGAGCTTGCTCGGTGCGCTTCTCGGGCATCAGAACTCCCCACCCGTAAAAATAGTGCGCAGTAGCATTATTCGGATTGATTTCCAGCGCCCGGCGGTATTCCGCCTCGGCCTCGTTCCACTTCCGCGCTACGACCAGCGCGCCAGCCCTCGCGCTGTGTGCCTCGGATAGAGAATCGTCGAGTTCGAGCGCCTTGCGCGTCGCCGCGTCCGCCAACTCGTGCGCTTGGATAAAGGTGATGCCGGTGTTGTAGCTGGGGGCGACAATGTAGGTGTCCGCCAGACCCGAATAGGCGAGCGCATAGTTGGGATCGGCCGCGATTGCCTGCTGGAATAATTCAATACTCTTCTTGAGGCCATCCGAGGTGCGACCGTACCAGGCTTGGCGGCCCTCGAGATATAGGCGATACGCTTCCGGATTCGTCGTCCCGGCTCGACCCAGGCGCTGCTGTTCGTTGCCGCTCAGTTGGATTCGCAGACTGCTCGAAATGTCGCGTGTAATGTCGCTCTGCACCTGCGTAACGTCGGCCAGCTTGCGGTCATAGTGCGAACCCCAAAGCTCGGTCCCATCGGCCGTATTGACCAGGTCGGCTTGGACGCCCAACTGGTCGCCATGCTGCGTGATGCGTCCCATAAGAACGGCGCCCACCTCCAGCGTCTGGCCAATCTTCTGCGGGTCTTCCTGGTTTCCCTTGAAGCGGAACACGGTGCTGCGCGCCATCACCTTGAGATTGGGCAGTTGCGAGAGAGTGCTGATCAGGCTTTCGGTCAAACCATCGCTCAGGTATTCATTGTTTTGGTCAGCCGTTGCGTTGACGAAGGGCAGCACGGCAATGGAGTTAATCTTTCGTGTTTCGGACCTTCCGCGCACAAAATATACCGCGGCCGCTGCGACGGCGACCAGCAAGATAGCCGCGAAACCAGCGACCAAAATCCTGCGCGAAGGGCCTGTCACGACCGCGGGCGGGACGGAAGAAGACGAGGCCGAAGAGGCTATCCCAATCCCGCTCACCGATGCCGGGCTCGACGAATGCCCGGAGTCGACATCGCGCTTCAGCCGCGCCAGGTCGGTTCGCAAGTCGGCCGCGCTCTGATAGCGCAGGTTGCGATCCTTCTCCAGCGACTTACCGATGATGCGCTCCAGTTCCACCGGCATATCGGGATTAAGCCGCAGCGCCGGGGCCGGCGCCGCATCGAGAATGGCCTTGAATATCTCTGCCGAACTGCCGCCACGAAACGGCAGCACACCGGTCGCCATCTCGTAGAGCACTGCTCCGAAAGAGAACAAATCGCTGCGTGCGTCCAGTTCTTTCGCGCGCGCCTGCTCCGGTGACATGTAGGCGATGGTGCCGAGCGTAGAACCGGGGCTGGTCAGGTGCGGTTCATCTTTGACTGCCGTCAAAGTGTTGGCTGACGCCACCTGGCTTGAAGAACCGGCGGTCGGCGCAATCTTCGCCAGCCCGAAATCCAGAATCTTGGCATGCTCCCGCTGGGTCACAAAAATGTTCGCCGGCTTAATATCGCGATGAACAATCCCCTTGGCGTGTGCGGCATCCAACCCATCGGCAATCTCAATCGCCAGCGAGAGCACCGTTTCTATATCCAACGGCCGTCCCGCAATCCGATACTTCAGCGTCGTGCCCTCCAGAAACTCCATGGCAATGAAAGACTGGTCACCGTGCCTGCCGATTTCGTAAATAGTGCAAATATTCGGATGATTGAGAGCGGATGCCGCGCGCGCCTCCCGGCGAAAGCGTTCCAGGGCCTGCGCGTCCCGCGACAGTTCATCGGGCAGGAATTTGAGGGCGACAAAGCGGCCGAGCTCTGTGTCCTCCGCTTTATAGACCACGCCCATGCCGCCGCCACCAAGCTTCTCGACGATGCGGTAGTGCGAGATGGTCTGGTCAATCACTACGAGATCCGGCCCTCCGGTCGCTTCATCTTACGGACGCAGGAACGGGCAGTCAACGAATGGCGATTATGAACTCACGCCGCCGGACGCCCCCGCCATCCCAAAGCCCGCGCCAATTTCTCCGCGTCGAAAACCGGCGGCTGGCAGGCGAATCCCGAGCACACCACCGCAAACGATTGTCCGTCAAACGATCGTCCGTCAAACGATCGTCCCCCGCCGAGTGCCGGAAGATTCGGGATCGTCTCCGCCAAAACCGGCGGCAGATTCTGCGCGACCGCCTTATCCGCGTCCAGACGCAGAACCGCTATATTCAAGCCCAGCGGCCGCGCTGCCGCCCGATACAACTCCGCGGCCGCGTCATCCTTCCCGACGACCACCACCTGTGTGTGCGGTCGCACGATGTGCATCACCGCCAGCCCATAGGTCGCCGCAAACATTCCATGCTGTCCCGCGATTCCGGCATAAACCTCGAGCGTCCGCTCGGCCAGGTCGCGATACAAGGCGGCTTCCTTCGATACCTCGCTATCGGATACATCGCCCACGTACTCATGCAGACGCAGCAGGGCAATCGCCGCCGCCGAATTTCCCGCCGGAGTCGGCGAATCCTGAAACGGTTTGCGCCGCGTTCCCAGAATGCCCAGCGCGGCTTTTTCTCCAGCCGCCGTGCGCGTATCGAAGAATCCACCCTCCGCCGCATCGAAGAACCCCGCCACCACCGCGTCCGCGATCGACCGCGCAAAACGAAAATAGCTCAAATCCGCTGTCGCCTCGTAAGCGTCAAGACAAGCAATCACCGCGAAAGCGTAGTCATCCAGCACTCCGGCAATTTCCCGCCGCTCTGCCCGATCATCCGCGGCAGCCACCGAGGAAGCCTCCGAGTAGGCAATCACATGCCGCAGTGTGGGGCGGGCGCCCTCGCCCGCCACCGTTGGTTTAGAGCCGCCATCCCATCCTTGTGCCAGCAGTCGATCGAGCGAGCGCAAAGCAAAGCGGCGGACATCCGGCAAATCGAGCACCTTGGCCGCCTCGAGATAAGCCGAAACGCACATCGCGTTCCACCCCGTATAAACCGTTTTGTCGACATACGGCGTCGGACGCAGCAAACGCGCCGCATACATCTTTTCCCTGGCTGCCGCGAGTAGCGAGCGCGTACGCTCTTCTGGAATATTCAGTCGCCGCGCAATCTCCTCCACCGAGCTTTGAATGTGAAGAACATTCTTCGCCAGATTGTGATGCATGTCGCCGACTTCCTGTATGTCGTAATAAAGCGCCGCCACCGCCGCCTCGTCTTCAGTCAGCACTGCCTTCGCTTCCGCCAGAGTCCAGGTGAAATAGTCGCCATCATCGTCCATCGAGAGGTCGGCATCCTGCGAAGCGTAGAAGCCGCCGTGGGCGCGGTCGCTAAGCCATTCATCCATCCAGCGAATAATGTCGCGGGCCACGCTGGCAAAAAACTCATCTCCGGTTGCCTGATACGCGTGCAAGTAGTTCTTCAGCAGCTCCGAGTTGTCGTAGCACATTTTTTCGAAGTGCGGCACGACCCAGCGCTCGTCGACCGAGTAGCGATGGAATCCGCCCGCCAGTTGGTCATAGACTCCGCCGCGCGCCATTTTCTCCAGCGTGTGCACGAAGATAGTCCGCATTTCTTCATTGTCACCACGGTTGTTTGTGCGAACGTATTGATCCATTACCAGGTCGAGCACCGCCGGATGCGGAAACTTAGGCGCGCTTCCAAATCCGCCATTGACCTCGTCAAACATCTTTCGCGCCGAGTCCAAAATCGCGTCAATTACGGTAGCGGAAACCTTCCCGCCGCCACCAGAAAAAGACTCCGCCCGCGCGATCGCGCTTTCCACCATCTGCGCCTGCTCCAGCACGTCGCTGTGCTTCTCGCGATAGGCCGCGGCGATCGAAAGCAGCACGCGCTTGAAACTGGGCCGCCCGTAACCGTCCGCCGGAGGAAAATAAGTCCCTCCATAAAAGGGCTTGCCATCGGGAGTGAGAAACGCGGTCAGCGGCCATCCGCCCTGTCCAGTAAGCGATGCCACCGCCACCTGGTAGCGGCTGTCAATATCAGGACGCTCGTCGCGATCCACCTTCACAGCGATGTAATGCTCATTCACAATCGCGGCCACTTCGGGATCGTCGTAGGACTCGCGATCCATCACATGACACCAATGGCACCAAACCGCCCCAATATCCAAAAGCATGGGCTTGTCGGCCGCCCGCGCCGCGGCAAAAGCCTCGTCGCCAAATTCATGCCACTGAATCGGCTGATGCATCGCCGAGCGGAGATAGGATGAGGAAGCGCGAGCGAGGGAATTGTTCGGGCCGGTGGTCATCAGGAGAGTCTATCGCGAGACAGGCTGAGAATGGGGCCTTCTGCGACCGAAACTCGCACCCATTGCCTTGCTCTATGGGCAACGCCCAAGGGAAATGCTGCCAGGAGAAATGCGGGCGTGTTATCCTGCGGCGAAGCTATGGAAAGCATCTCACCGGAACACGTTCGCGTGGAAGTCCGTCGCTTCTGGGCCATCCTGTCGGGGAAACTGAAGGACAACCTCGCGGAGATGTACTCCCCCACCGCCATCGTCTTCACGGGCAAGGGTAAACGCAGCGAGTCGGCAAAGCTGATCGCCGTGCGGAGATCTCGCCAGAGTCACGGGGCCGCGACCACTTCGAGGGCGGAGCTGGACTCGATCGAGGTGCAGATCGTTGGAACAGACGCCGCGATTGCCGCCTACACGTACAGCTATCACACAGACAAGATTGGCGCCGACGGCGCCAGGGTGCAACTCGACGTGCTCCTCGGCCGCGCGACGCAGATTTTCCAGCGCGACGAGGCTGGTGCACTTCGCATCGTGCATGAACACCTGAGTGCGACAACTTCCCCTGAGCTGAAGAAGGCCACTGGATGATGGAATCAGCACCCCGGTAAGCAGAGTTCTCGTGCTCTGAGGTGCGCAAGGGTTTGGAAGGATTCGAAAAATTCTTACACGCTGCCTGCAAAATGAACATTTCGCCCGACGAAATTCGCGCCGCAGTAAGAAGGCTTTGGGATTTCTTCTCCCGCAAATCGAAGGCTCAATTCGCGGAAATGTATCTGCCATCCGCAACCGTCTTTGCGGTTGACTCACGCCGGATGGATTTGGCCCGCCTGATGCTGGTCAGGCGTGAGCGCGAGCTTTTCGGTCCCGCGTCGTCCGTAGCCGTGAAGCTTGGCCCGATCGACGTGCAGCTCGTCGTCCCGGACCTGGCCGTGGCTTCTTATCCCTTCCACCTCTCGATCACGCGGGCGTTGCCGGGTGGCAAGAGGCACCAGGCGGAAGTTCCAAGCGGGCGCGCCACCCAGGTTTTTCAGCGCGACGAAAAAGGCGTGCTGCGAATTCTTCACGAGCACATGAGTTCCGCCGAACAGGTCACGGTGAAGGAACTGCCCGCGACTGGCGCCGCCGCGTCGGCTCAGGTGTCGCGTTAACCGCGGCTTCCTCGAAAACCACACCGCCCACTAAAAGCCAACCGCCCAGAGCTTACAGCTAAGCCCCCAGCTTCTTTGCCATCCCACAATAAATCTCCACCGCCTCAACCAGTTGCGCCTTCTCCACAAACTCGCCCTCGGTGTGGGCCACGTGAATCGAACCCGGCCCCAGCAACAACGGCTCGCCCCAGTCTGGCAGCGATGGAATATCGGTGGTGAAGGCCGCAACCATCGTCGGCAACCCGTCCAGCGTGCGCAGGCGCAAAAAGGGAGTCTCGCGCGGAAAATGAACCTCGGCAAGTTCGCCGACGGCTTCCTTAATCTCGCGGCGCAGTGCCTCCGCCGGCCCTACCAGGCGATAAAAAAGATCGGCCTTGGCGTAATCGGAAATCACGTTCGGTGCGCGCCCACCCTGAATTGATCCGACGTTCTTCGTGCACGGCCCCACCTCGGCATCTTCGGGAAGTTGCATAGCGTGCAGCCGGTGCAGCGCTTCCACCAGCTTGTCGATCGCCGACTCGCCCAGCTCCGGATACGCCGAGTGCGCCATCTTCCCGCGCGCCACCAGCTCCACGTGCAGCGCGCCTTTGCTCGCCAGCGCCAGCTTATTTTCCGTCGGCTCGCCGTTAATCATAAAGCGAGCTCCGATCGGCTGCTGATTGGCCAACTTGGCGCCGATCGAATCCCGCTCCTCGCCCACCAGAAACAGCAGCCCGACGAAAATGCCCGCCGCGCGCAGCTTCTCCGCCGCCAGAATCTCGGCCGCAATAATTCCCTTGGCATCGCAGGAGCCGCGCCCGTAAATGCGTCCGGCGTCTTCTGACGACGGGATAAACGGCGGCACCGTATCCATGTGCGTGGAGAAAACAATCTCCGGACGAGCCTGCCCCGGCCACGTCGCCAACACATTGGCGCGCGCGCCCTCGACCGGCATTTTTCGAGCCTCGAATCCGCGCCGCCGCAACTCGTCGCACAGGAATTCTCCCACCGCACTTTCATTCGGAGTGATGGATTCAATATCGATCAGCCGGCGGGTGAGCGCGAACAGTTCCATGCAGGAAAAGATTAACAGTCGCTGGTCGCTGGTCGCTAGTCGCTGGCAGGCAGATTCTCTGCAATACTATCGACGAACGACGAACGACGAACGACTAACGACAAACGACGAACGACTAACGACAGACCGTGCCGCCCGAAGGTTCCACAATCCGCTCGCTTTTCCTCGCCGGCCCAGCCGGACGCCTGGAGGCTCTACTCAACGCTGGTTCGCCCACCGCGACGCACGCCGCCCTCGTCTGCCACCCGCATCCGCTCTATGGCGGAACGCTGCACAACAAAGTCGTTTTCCACGCCATGAAAGCGCTCAACAGATTCGGATTCCCCGTGCTTCGCTTCAACTTCCGCGGCACCGGCCTGAGCGAAGGCGAGCATGCCGGCGGCATTGGCGAAGTCGAAGATGTGCGCGCCGCGCTCGATTGGATAGAGCGAGAATTCAAGCTGCCCATCATCTTTGCCGGCTTTTCTTTTGGCGCCGCCGTAGGATTGCGAGCCGCGTATGATGACCCCCGCGTAAGCGCTCTCATTGCCCTCGGTCTGCCCGCCGTCGCAGTCGCAGATCGTAAAGACGGCCGCGTCTACGATTTCAATTTTCTGCGCACGTGCACCAAGCCCAAACTCTTCGTCAGCGGATCGCGCGATCAGTTCGCTCCCCCAGGCAAACTCGAAGCGCTGGTCGATACGTTCGCGGACCCCAAGAAGCTGGTCCGCATCGAGGCGGGAGATCACTTCTTCGAAGGCAGACTCAAGGAAATGCGCGTAGCCATCGAGGACTGGGTCCGCGAAACGCTGCCAGCGAAATCCGCTAGCAATCAGGGATGAACGGACAAACGGCCACCAACTAAGTGTCCAAACCCAAGAACAAACACCGTTCTCTATAATCTTCCAACATGCCCGAAATCGCTCCAGAACGCTTGCAGCAATTCCGCCGCATGCGCGAAGTCGCCCGTGAGATCTTTACCTCCGCGCTCAAGCACGCCTCCATCGAAAGCGCCTTCGCTCGCAACGTGCACTGCGAGCGGCGTGTCCTGCGCATCGGAGAAGACCTGTACGATCTCGATTCCTATCACCGCGTCTTCATCGTTTCCATCGGAAAGGCCGCGCACACCATGGCCGCCGCTTTCGAAGCCCAGGTCGGCAGCAGTAGTTTCGAAGCAGGCATCGTCGCATCGTCAGTCGAGCCACACACACAGGTCCGCGGGTTCCGCTATTTTCGCGGAGGACATCCCACCCCCACCGCCGAATCCATCCGCGCCGCCAACGCCATTCTCAAATCGCTGACTTCTCTGGACGCTACCGCGCTGGTCGTCTTCATGATCTCCGGCGGCGGATCATCCACGGTAGAAAAGCCGGTCGATATTGTGGAAGACGCCATGAACGACGACGAAATTTCTCTGCCCGATCTCGCCGCCACTTATCGCGCGCTCGTCCATTCCGGCGCGCCCATCGCCGAGATCAACGCCATCCGCAAACATCTCTCCGCCGTCAAAGGAGGACGCCTCGCACAGGCCGCCTACCCCGCGCAGCAGGTTTCGATTCTCGTCTCCGACGTGCCCGACCACACTCCCGACGCGCTCGCCTCCGGCCCCACCATGCCCGATTCCACATCCATTCATGATTGCGATCGCATCGCCGCCAAATACAACCTCGTCGAGCAATTCCCCAAATCCGTCGCCGAACTCTTTCGCCGGCATGCTCTCGAGGAGACGCCAAAATCCGACGACCCCGCTTTCGTCCGCGCGCGCTGGTGGACCGTGCTCTCCAACCGAGTGGCCATCGATGAAGCCGCCGTCGCCGCTACCCGCGCCGGTTTCGCCGTCGAGGTCGATAACTCCTGCGACGACTGGCCCTACGAAAAAGCCGCCGCGCACTTGCTCAACCGCCTGCGCGAACTGCGAAGCAAAGTATCGCGCGTCTGCCTGATCTCCGGCGGCGAAGTGACCGTGACCGTCCGCAATGGCGGCATCGGCGGACGCAACCAGCAGTTCGCCCTCGCCTGCGCCGAATCAATATCGGGACAAGACATTACTGTGCTGAGCGCCGGCACCGATGGCATCGACGGCAACAGTCCGGCGGCGGGCGCCGTGGTCGATGGCAGCACCCTCGCGCGCGTTACCGACGCCCGCGCCGGAGGCGCCGAAGCCGTCCGCCACGCGCTTTCCACGTTCAATGCCTATCCTCTTTTCGACGCCTTGGGCGACGCCGTCGTCACCGGCCCCACCGGAAACAATCTTCGCGACCTGCGCACCCTGCTGGCTTACTAAGCGGTTTAGAGCAACGTATTAACGAAGCAACGATCCGAATCAGCTATCTCCATCCTTATTATTCATATGTGCGATAGCGTGCTTACATTTGTTCACCAGCGTGCGAACCGACCACGGTCACCTGGAAAGTTAACTAACCCCCGTCAGTTCATGCACTTCCGGGACCGTAAATTCTTGTAAAATACTTTCCATTCGGCAGCGTCGTGAAGAAAATTTGCATCCAACGTCTTGAACCCAATACCTCAAATGGAGGCTTTCTTTGAAACAGACAGTGCGTATTGCAATCCTGTTCGCGTTCACCTGTGCCGCCGTGACGGCATGCTCGAATTTCGCGCAGGCGCAGAAAATTGACATCGGATTCGGCGTTAGCACGATGATCGCCCCAGGAGCCAGTTTCTCGGAGGGAGTTGAAAACTTCCCATCCCTTTCCGGCGGCGCCTATCCTGGCGTTAGCGGCGATGTGCTCTTCTATCACAACCTCGGCGTCGGAGCCGAAGTGTACTGGAAAGCGGGCAGCACCGACTGCGCGGAGGCCATCTGCGGCCCCGATTCGGGCATCACCTATCGCCCCGTGCTCTACAACTTCAACGCCGTGTACTCTCCGAAGCTCGTCAGCCACGTCTACCTTGAGCTCGTCGGCGGCGTCGGCGCGCTCGACACCCATTACTCCGCATGTACCTTGAGTGGCGCGTCGTGCGGCGGTAGTCAGCTGATCTCGTCAAGCAACCACTTCGACGTAGATCTCGGCGGCGGCATCAAGTTGTATCCCTTTCAGCGCGGTTTCTTCATTCGCCCCGAGGCGCGCTTTTACTGGGTCAACAACGGCACTAACGACTACAGCTCGAACCACACCTCCCGCGTCGGCGCTTCGATCGGGTATACCTTCAGGTAACCCTCTTTCCGTCCTTGCGTGGGGACAGCCGCCCGCGGCTGTTCCCGCCGAGCGGATCGCGCGTTCGGCACGCTCCCGCTTCCAACTTTGTAAATTGTTTGTCCCTTCCAGCTTTGTGAGTGGCTCACTTCACCGTCCCGCATTATGATAGAGGTATGTTTGGCGTTTCCGGCGAGATGATCTTCCTGTTTCTTCTGGTGCTGATCCTTTTCGGCCCCAAGAAAATGCCGGAGATCGGCCGCCAGGTCGCGCGTTTGCTGAACGAGTTCCGGCGCGCCTCGAACGAATTCCGCTCCCAGATCGAATCCGAAGTAAATTCCCTGGATATGAGCGGCAGAGGCAGCAATTCCCGGCAGCAGATACTGCCGCCGCTCCAGGCCCCGCTTGGATCGCTCGCCAGCCGTATCTTTAACCCGCCCTCCGCCGAAACGCGGGAGCCTGCGGAGAATTCTTTGGCGGAAAATCCTGGCGCCGCAGAGACGGGGCTTGCCCCGTCTTCCGTCCCGCAAGCCGACTCTCAGAAGGTAGCGCCCGATGCCTGAAGCGGCCGCCTCATCCCTGAACGGATCCGTCAAGGATACGGATAACGACAAGGATCAAATGCCCGCCATGGGCTTCCTCGACCATCTCGAGGAACTGCGCAAGCGCATCATTTATTCCGCCATCGCCATCGTCATCGGCTTTTTCGCCTGCTGGGGATACGCCGAGCGCATCTACGGAGTCATGCAGCGTCCCATCATGGAGGCGCTCGCGCGCAATGGTCTTTCCGCCAAGCTCGTGTACGTCAATCCCACCGAGCCTTTCAATCTGTATCTGAAAGTCGGGTTGATGGCGGGATTGTTCGTCACCTCGCCCTTCGTCCTCTACCAGATCTGGTGCTTTATTTCGCCCGGCCTTTACCGCAACGAAAAGCGCTACGTCTTGCCCTTCATGCTCTCGACCATAGGGCTGTTTCTGGCCGGAGGATATTTCGGCTACAAAGTGGTCCTCCCACAGGCGCTCGTGTTTCTGATCGGCTATGGCAAAGACTTCCAGCCGATGATCACGCTCAGCGAGTACAGTTCACTGTTCCTCACGCTCATCGTGGGCATGGGCATTATTTTCGAAATGCCGATCCTCGTTTTTTTTCTGGCGCTCATGGGCATCGTCAGCGCCGGCTGGATGTGGCACAACATCCGCTATTCCGTTTTGGGCATCTTCGTGGTCGCCGCCATCGTCTCGCCCACTCCCGATATCCTGAACATGTGCATCTTCGCGGCACCCATGATCGGCTTGTACGCGCTGAGCACCGGCATCGCCTGGGCAGTGCATCCCAATCAGCGCAAGAAGCGGGCGGAGAAAAAGAACTCGGGCTAGCCAAGGAAAGTTAAGCTAAGCCAAAAATTAAGCTAAGCCCAAAAATTTCCAGCCCCGGAGGGGCGAACTACAATAGCCCAGCGCGTCAGCGCTGGGAACAACGCAGGAAATGATTCAAGTCCCGGAGGGACGGCCGAGCTCTCATGATTACTTACAGAGGATTCGCGGGAGAAAAGTTGAAACGTGCCGCAACCAAAATGGAAGTCCGTAAAGCCTTCCCTTGCGTTCCCCTGCGGTCAAGAATTTGCCTGCAGCTACTCGTGGCCATCGTCCTGGCAAATACCGTGGCCTGCGCCAAAGGAACTGACGCTAGCGCAGCTCCAAAATCCGAATCGCCTGCTGCGAGCCCAACTCCGCCCCAGTCCGCTACGGCAGCGATCGCTGCTCCGGACAACGCCCGGCTCCCCCACATCGATGCCAAACGCGCCTTCCAATACACCCGCGAAGTCACCGCTTTTGGCGAGCGTTACATGGGCAACGCGAACCACAAGAAACTGGAGCGCTACATTGTCGACCATCTAAAAGGCGATCAGGTGGAAGACGATGCTTTTACCGCCGACACCGTGGAAGGGAAGTTTCCCGTCCGCAATATCATCGCCAAATTTCCCGGCACAAAAGACGGCATCATCGTCATCATGGGCCACTACGACACCAACTACTGGCTGCGCGGTACCGGATATGTAGGCGCCAACGACGGCGGCTCTTCCACCGCCATCCTGCTCGAATTCGCCAACCAGTTGCGCGGCTCTAGTTCGGGCGGAGGATCGGGCAAAAAGCGCGATGGCTACAGTGTCTGGCTGGTCTGGACCGACGGCGAAGAAGCGGTTAAGAGCTGGACCGATACTGACAGTCTCTACGGAACCCGTCATCTGGCCGAACGATGGGAGAAAGACGGCACTCTGAAAAAAATCAAGGCGCTAATGGTGATGGACATGATAGGCGATGCCGACCTCAACATCGATCGCGACACCAACAGCACGCCCTGGTTGCTCGATTTGATTTATGCCGCCGCCGAACGCGAAGGCTACCAGTCCCACTTCTACGGCCGCCAGGGCCCATTGGAAGACGATCACCTGCCCTTCGTAAAACGCGGCGTCCCCAGTGCCGACGTAATCGATCTCGATTACGGTTACAACAACGTTTTCCATCACACGCCGCAAGACACCATTGACAAGCTAAGTCCCAAGAGCCTGGCAATCGTAGGCGACACGACCATGGAAACCGTTCATCTGATCGACCAACGCTAGAGCTCATGTATCAACCTGGCAATGCAAAACAGAAAAGTAGTAACATCCAGGAACCACAGGCCATCCAATTCTGAGAACTGAGAACTGAGAACTGAGAACTGGGAACTGGGAACTGAGAACTGAGAACTGAGAACTGAATCTGGGGAGCCCTGCTTGATCGAACGAATTTTTCCGGCAATCTTTCTGTTAGCGGTCGTCACTCTGGCGAGCGCGCAAGCGCCCAGCGCTTCCGGCAAGCCGCTTCCGCCCGGACCTATGCAAGCCAAAGTGAAGGCCGAGTGCACCAGCTGCCACGCCGTCAGCCGCATCACCGAGCAGCACCTGACCCGTCAGGGATGGTCCGTCGAACTCGACAAAATGGAAGGCCTGGGCGCCGTCATCCCCGACGCCGATCGCGTCGCTCTTCTGAATTATCTGACCAAGAACTTCGGCTCCGACAAAGGCACAGCCAAGAAGGGAAGCGCAGCCAACTAGCTCGTGTGTGGGGACGGGCGTTCAAGGTTGTTGCGTAGGGGCAGGTGCCCTCACCTGCCCAGCCGAGCGCAGCTAGGCGGATGCGGGCCGCTAATCAACTCTAGAATCTGCTAACCGCAAGAGCAAAGCGCTGCCGACCCAACGTCCGAAGTGGCGCTACGGCAGCGCTGCCCTTCTACTAGCTGAAACGACCGAGCTCAAAACTTCCATCAGCATGAGCTGTCCGCAGCAAGACTTCAAGTGATTGTTTAGGTACGGAAGGCGGTCGCCGCCGAGGAATCCAAGCCCTATTCTTTCTCTGCGCTCTCAGCGTCCTCCGCGGCGGAATGTTTTTCGGGCCGCAGCAACGGAAACAGAATCACATCGCGAATCGTGTGCGAGTCGGTGATCAGCATCGCCAACCGGTCCACTCCCAAGCCCACGCCGCCCGCCGGAGGCATACCGTACGACAGCGCGTTGATATAGTTTTCATCCATCTGGTGAGCTTCTTCGTCGCCGCGCTCGCGTTCTTTTAATTGCGATTCGAATCGCCGCCGCTGATCTTCCGGATCGTTGAGTTCGCTGAAGCCGTTCGCGATTTCCATTTTCCCAGCGAAGATTTCGAAGCGCTCGGTCCAATCCGGTTCATCCGGCTTCTGCTTCGACAGCGGTGACACCGCAGTGGGAAACTCATAAATGATCGTAGGCTGCATCAGGTGTTCTTCCGCGATCGCCTCAAAGATGGCAGCAATAGTCTTGCCCACCGGAGCCGCCGCATCGTAGCCCAAACCAATTCCCGCGCCGCGCACGCGCTCGACCAGCGCCTCGACCGACTCGCGCGAAGCAAAATCGTTGCGCGATGGGGTCGCCCCAGCCTTCTCCGGCCAGAACTTCGAGATCGCCTCCCGCATAGTCATCCGCCGCCAGTTCGCGTGCGACCAGTCAATCTCCTGCTCGCCCCACTTCGTCTTCATCCCGCCGGTGACATCTTTCAGCGCCTGCTCAATCGACCCCTGAGTAGTATCGAGAATGCCCAGATAATCCGTGTAAGCCTGATAAGCCTCCAGCATCGTGAACTCAGGATTCCATCTCCATCCCAGCCCTTCATTGCGGAAGTTGCGATTGATCTCATACACGCGATCGAATCCGCCCACCGTAAGCCGCTTCAAATAAAGTTCCGGAGCGATCCTCAGAAACAGATCCATATCCAAAGTGTTGTGATGCGTCTTGAACGGACGCGCCACCGCTCCGCCCGCAATCGGATGCATCATCGGCGTCTCAACTTCCATAAATCCCTGCGCGTCAAAATACCGCCGCAGAGACTGCACCAGCTTGCTGCGCTTCAAAAACACTTCGCGCACTTCCGGATTCATCACCAGATCGACATAGCGCTGCCGATAGCGCAACTCCACATCGGTGAGTCCATGAAATTTTTCCGGCAACGGCAGCAGGTCTTTCGAAAGAAACGTCAATTCCTCCGCATGAATGCTAAGTTCGCCCGTGCGCGTGCGAAACAGATATCCGCGGACCCCTATGTGATCGCCCAGGTCAAGCAGCTTCCACAGTTCATAGCCCGCGTCGCCAATCGCATCTTTTTTGACGTAGATCTGCAGCCGCTGCCCATCCTGCTGCAAGTGCGCAAACCCGGCCTTGCCCATCAGCCGAATCGCCATGATGCGTCCCGCCACCCGCACCGTCACCCGCGGCGATTCCAGTTCCTCCGTAGTCTGCCCCGAGTACTCGGCCAGAATCTGCGGCACGGTATGGCTGTAGTTGTACTTACGCGGATAAGCCGGATGCCCGAGAGCCTCAATCTTCTTCAGCTTCTCGCGCCGTATTTCATAAATATTTTCGTCGAGTGCCAATGCGTGTTCCTTGAGATGCAGAGTAAGCTTCTGATTATAGACAAGCCCGAGTGCGATTCGTGCTAAAGACGGTGTTCATTCCTTGTTTACGACACGAGTGAACCGGCGCTCCTACCGCGTGGCGGCCGCTTGCTGTTCGATCAAAAGGGAGGGAATCGGGATTAGAATAGTCTCCGCCTAGCCGTCTCAGGAGGCTGCCGTGAATCATCTGCTAGCTCTTGCCCTACTCCTGGTTGCGACCGTTGCCGCCTACCCGCAAGCCTCGCCCGACGAAACTGCGGTTCGGAACATCATTCAGGACGAGATTGCTGCCTGGAATGCCGGAGATGCCGCTGCCTTCGCTCGTCACTTTGCTGCCGACGGAACCTTCACTAACATCCGCGGGCAATTCTTTACCGGGCGCGCCGATTTCACGGAGAAGCATGACTTCATCTTTAAGGGAATTTACCGCGGAACGACCATGAAGCAGGATGTAGTTTCTCTGAAGTTTGTCCGGCCCGGTGTGGCCGTCGTGGAAACGCTCACAGCAGTAATCGGGATTCAAAAACTGCCTCCCGGAATGAGTGCGGACGCCAAGGGACGCCTCCGCTCGCGCTTGTTACAGGTCATAGTGAAGGATGGAGGCGAATGGAAGGTCGTCAGCTTCCACAACACGGATGTGAGGCCGGATGTTCCGGTGCCCGATCCGCAATAGGGTCTGTCCTCTTCCTAACTGAGTGCGGCAACCAAAGTCAAAGGCCCCACCCTTGCGCACAGAGCGCGCACGGATGGGGCACCCGCCGTTTATTCTCCGATTTTCTCTGACGCGCAAAAACCCCGCAGACTAGTCGTTGTCCGGAGCCACCGGCTGATTCTTAATAACCTGGGGAGCGGGCAGATTCAGGAAATAATTGATGTCCTCCACGGCTGGAATGGTCGTGCCGTAGGGTTGCGCCGTGTCAGTGAAGAACTCCCGCAGATCGTTCGACGATCTCTTGTCGGCAAAGCCCAGTTGCTGCTCGTGCGTGGGGCCGAAGAAGATGCCCTGAATCATATTCAGGACGCTGCCGAAATCCTCGGGCTGAACCGTGCTTACCAAGCCGGGCTTGGTGTAAGGAGAGATCACGATCAAAGGCACTCGGAAGCCATAGTTGTAATTGCTGTAGGGAGGAGCGAGCGTCCAGGGCGCGACGTGATCGTACCAGCCGCCCCAATCGTCCCAGGTCAGGACGATTGCGGTGTTGGCCCAATATCCGCAGGTGTTGTTGAAGCCTCCGACGGCATTCACAATGGCAGCCACGTACGAGGGGCCAAGGCCTTTGTTGGAATCGGCATGGTCGGACCAGGTGCCGTCGGGAATGACCCAGCTAACGGCAGGCAGGTTGCAGTTCTGGAGATCATTGAGAAAAGGCACCGCGCCGTAGCTGCCGGTGAAGGGGAAAATTACGTTGGTCGCCCATTCCGAACCATCGCAGACGGTGTAACTGGAATTAGGCTGGCAAATGGCGGCGATCGAACTGGGCGCGGTCCAGATGGAACCCGCCGTCGGAGCATAGTATCTCCACGTAATAGGGGCTGGGTTGTTGTCCAGCAAGGTTGCCATGGTATTGCGGTTGTAGCAGAAATCGCCCAGCGTGCCCCCGTAAGGCGTTTCCGTCCCGCTGGAATCGATCAGAAAATTCATGGCGCTCGTATCCGCCAGACAGCCGGCGAAAGCCGACGACGGGCTAAAGTTCTCCGAAACAAACGTGCCCTGGGAATCGTCTTGCGCACTCGGCGCCGAGGTTCCGCCAAAAATAAACTGGTGCGCCGGATAACTCGGTCCCTGGTTGGTCTGGTACATGTAATTCGCCCATCCCCAGCGTTCGGCCATGGTTATGTAAGGATCGAGAATGTGAGTAACGATCTTCTTGCCATACAAGTTGGTGGAAGTCAGTGGTTGCGAGTTATCGACATACATAAACTGATTCCACGTCGAAGCCGCGCAACCAAAGATCTCCGCCTCCGCTGCGCCGTCGCAACTGGGAACCAGTGCCGTGCTGGGAGCTGTGGATTCCGACACGAACGCGCTATGAGCGTGGCTCAGGTCGAAATTGGTTGCCAGCCCGACTGGCGCCAGCGTTTTGTGGGTACCGGTTGAAGTTATCCAAAAGTTCTGGATGTCGTACTTCACACCGTTCGAACCCTTGAGACCATGCAGTCCCTGGAAAAGGTTGTCGGGAGTGCGGTTCTCCTGGAAGACGATAATCACGTGCTGGATTTGGCTGGGGAATTGAGCGTGGGCGACGGCTCCAAACAGAGCCACGAGGCATAGAACCTGGGCAGAGTATTTCATCGGTGTTCTCCTTGGAGGGAACTGGACGGTGGTGCGTCGGTTGACCGCTCTTGCCGACCAGCGTTACTCCCTCGGTAGTGAGCAGCCCCGAACGAAATTGCCGTCATCATGCACCGGCCTGAAGTGGTTGTCAAGAGCGGAACGCCCGATTGGCGGCCATTGCAGCCGGCATCCTCCTCGTTACTATCCGGGTTCCGCCTGCCATCTCATACTCGTTTCATGGCCTCGGATGCCAACGCCCTGACGCTGAGCTCGTTCCTCGACTATCTGCGGGTAGAGCGCGGTTCGGCGAAGCTGACGATTGCGGCTTACTCCAGCGACCTGGCGCAGTTCGCGGAATTCCTGGAGAAGCGTCTGGGGAAGCGCCATGTGCTTCTGAGCGGAGCGCGGCGCGACGATGTTCGCGAATATATCCAGGAATTGTTTTCGAATCAGCTCGACGGCCGCTCGGTGGGACGGAAACTTTCCGCCATACGGCATCTCTACCGGCATTTGTTGCTGGATGGAAAGATCGACAAGGATCCGACCCTGAACATCGACTTGCCCAAGCAGTGGAAGGTTCTGCCCAAGGCGCTGAGCCGCGCCGAGGTTGGAGCTATGCTGGGCGAAACGACGCCGGCCGGATTGCAACCACGCAATGAAACGGCCCGGGGACAGGCGCTGCGGCTCCGCGATCGCGCCATGCTGGAGCTGCTCTATGCTGGAGGTGTGCGGGTTTCCGAAGTTGCCGATGCGCGTCTGGAGGATCTGAAACTGGAAATGGGATACGTACTGGTGCGCGGCAAGGGCGACAAGGAGCGCATGGTGCCGCTCGGAGTGCCCGCCCAGCAGGCGCTCCAGCGTTACTTGAAAAGCGGCAGGGAAGCGATAGCTGGAACGAGGAATAAGAAAAGTTCGCCGCTCTTATTTCTGGGCACGGGAGGCCGGCGCCTGACGCGGCAGCGGATCTGGCAACTGGTGGGGAAGGCGGGTCTGGCAGCAGGGCTTCCCTCGGGACGACACGCCAGTCCGCACATGTTGCGGCACTCCTGCGCGACGCACATGGTGGAGAACGGGGCCGATCTGCGGACGGTGCAGACCATCCTCGGGCATGCCGACATTTCTACCACGCAGATTTATACGCAAGTGGCGCTCGACCGGCTGAAGAGCGTGTATGCGAAACATCATCCGCGGGCGAAAGCGAGAAACAATTTGTGATTGGTAATTGGTAATCCGTAATTGAAAACCAATGTCGAGCCGCGTAAGTCCGAAGCGATCTGGCTTTCAAATTACCAATTACAAATCACCAATTACAAATTTCTTCATGAGCATCCCAGCTCACAACTCGCGCACCATCGTCGAACTTGCCACCGACGACTTCCTGCGGCATTTGCGGGAGCGCAATGCCTCGGCGCACACGATCAAGGCTTACACCGGAGATCTCGACTGCTTTGCCGCCTACATAGCTCCGAGAATGGGCACGCGCGATTGGAATTGGAAAAAGATTGACCACATCGCGATTCGCGGCTTCCTTTCGCATCTCTACGACAAAGGATTGAGCAAGACATCGGTGGCACGCGCGCTGGCCGCGGTGCGGTCGCTTTATCGCTGGCTGGCGCAGGAAGGCGTGGTCGAGCAGAATCCGGCCAAGCTGGTTTCGACGCCGCGGCTGCCGAAGAAACTGCCGCGCGTTCCGACGATTGAAGAAATGAATTCCGTGTTCGACGGCAAGATGCCGGAGGTGGCATCGTTTCCGGAGCGCGATCGGTTGATGTTCGAGCTGCTCTACGGTTGCGGCATTCGCAATTCGGAGTTGGTCGGCATTAATCTCGACGACATCAGCTTAAGCAACGAGGCGATTCTGATTCGCGGAAAAGGGAAAAAGGAACGCTATGTTTCGTTCGGAGGATCGGCTCTGGCGGCGCTAACTGTCTACCTGCCGAGGAGGCAACAACTGCTGGCCACTTTAAGAAACAAGCCGAAACCAACTATTTCCTCGAAAGACGTGCCCGCAAAAAGCATGTCCGCGCTGCTAATCAACCAGCGCGGCGGACGCCTTACCACGCGCAGCGTGGGACGCATCGTCAAACGAATTGCGGTTGCCAAGGGACTGTCGCCGGAAGTTCACCCCCATACTCTGCGCCACGCCTTTGGCACGCACATGCTGGAAGAGGGAGCGGACCTGCGCGCCATCCAGGAACTGCTCGGGCACGAGCGCCTCGCGACTACGCAACGTTACACTCAGCTCTCAGTTAAGCACGTGATGAACGTTTACGATCAGACGCATCCGCGAGCGAAGTGAAGGAGCTCCAAAACAGGAGTCGTGGGGTGGCCCGCTCCTTGCGGTTTTTTGCAAGGGGCGGGTGCCGAGCGAACCACGACTACTGCAGGCTCAGATTCATCTCGCCGTGCTTCTTGAAGCTGATGTGGAGCACGTTTTCCTGTCCGCTGGCAAAGTCGCCGGTCACAGTCGCGGACTGGTCGTAAATCGGCGATCCGGCGGCCGCTTCGGCCTCGGCGCCGTTTGTCACCTGCACCCGGAGAAGATGTTTTCCCGGCGACACCTGCATGGCATGGAGTTCGTGTCCCTGCACATGGTGAAACACGACCAGATGTTTCTTGTCTGTTCCTTCCAGGCGGCGGGTATAAGTCATTTGGTCATCGACCCAGATCGAGAGCTTCGCCTCCGCGAATTGGTGGTCTATCTCGACGTCCAGTGTTGCTGGAGAAATGGCCGGAGAGGCTCCCGAAGAAGTGGCCGACGAAGCTGTTGGAGAAACGGTGGCTGAGCTGGTGCCGGCCACTTTCGCTAGCGACGGATAGATTCGGCCGGCTGGCACAGGCTTCGGGGACTTTTTCACAGTTAGCGTCGGCGCTGCGCCAAGCAGAGAAACTTGGGTCGCGGCGGGCAAGCTCTTGGTCGAAGAGGGCTCAACCGAAGCGGCCGCGATTGCGGATGACGCCGTTGTTGCCGACAGCGTAGCCACCGTTTTTGCCTGCGTAATTTCTGTGGGGGGAGGCAGTGCCTGGCCCGCTCTTGGGTGCACCCTTCGGGAGCCAGCCGGAATGGCCCAGAGCCCAAAGATGAAGAGTGCGGTCAAAACCAACGCACCGGCGTAAGACCTCTTCCGAAGCTTCATCAGCAAGCGTTCCACTGCAGCTTCCGGCGAGAGCAGGGCGCGCGTATTTGACTTCGGTCCAACACCAACCGCCAACTGGCTGCGAGTTGAAGATCGTCCTTGTTCCTGCACCGCTCGGCTTGCGCTTCCGCTCGTGGGCGAACCGGGCAGCATGGCCTTACTCCACGGCTCGCGTCCTTGCTGCAGGTGCTGAATGTCGAGCACCATCTCCATGCCGCGCTGATAGCGTTCAGCCGGATCTTTCGCCATAGCCCGCGCAATGATGTGATCGAGTCCCTGGGGCAACTCAGTATTGAGAAGGGTCGCGAGTATCGGGTCGCGGTTGACCACCTTGAATGAGACCGTAACAGCGCTGTTGCCTTGAAATGGCCGATGGCCCGTCACCATCGTGTACAGGACCACGCCCAGGGAGAACAAATCCGACCGGCCGTCCACCGCTTCGCCATTCAATTGTTCGGGCGACATGTAAGCGGGCGTGCCGAGCGCGCGTCCCGCGAGAGTCTGATTGGCGAGGTTCAGTTTAGCCACTCCGAAATCCGCGATTTTCGGGTGTCCGTCCTCGGTCAGCAAAATATTCGCGGGCTTTAGATCGCGGTGAATCACGCCTTGTCCGTGGGCGCAATCGAGCGCTTCCGCCAGTTCGCGGGTGAGCTGCAAGGCTGTTTCCACGGGCAGCTTATGGTCGTTCCGCGACAGCAAATTGTCGAGGGACTGCCCCCCAACAAATTCCATGACGATGTAAGGAGAATGCGTCTCCGGTTCCTCGCCCGCATCGAAGACGGTTACGATTCCAGGATGCGACAGGCGCCCGGCCGCTTCCGCCTCGCGGAAGAAACGCCCGCGATATTCGAGTTCCTCTTCCGGCGGTTGGCCGGTCAACGAAATCGTCTTGACCGCGACCACGCGGTTGATCCTGGGATCGCGCGCCTTGTAGACAACGCCCATGGCTCCGCGTCCCAGTTCGGACAGGATCTCGTAGCGCCCAAAGCGTCCGCCGTTGCGGTCATCCATAAGGTGTAGTCTGCAGGCTCAGAGTTTCAGACTTTCGTTGTAACGTTGTCAGCCTGAGGCCCCCTGCCTCTTGTTGTCTGTCTTAGCGTCTGGATCAACTTCCGATGCGGACGTGATCCGCACGCCGACCACGTTCTCGTTCAGCACGTCCAGGATTTTCTTCGCTTGCTCGCGGGTGATTCCGTTCAGCAATTCGAAGCCAAGCTGGACTCCCTTGAGTGCGGAAATGGTGTCATGGTGGGGGCGAACTTCGATTACGATCGGCCCACCCTGCTGGCTAATGCCAAAACCAACACCCGCTTTTTCCACTTTCGTTGTCGCCATGAGTTACACCTATATGAAGACATTAAGCTTCCGGCGCCGCTTTCCGGGCGGTCGCGGGAGAAAAGGGGGATATCGATATTGTCTACTGGCAGCCCGATGCGTTCCAAGTTACGGCCGTTTGTTCGATAGGCAACATTGGGAAAACTGAAAAGAAAGTCATTACTCCGGTAACTTTGCGCGGACGCGGCGTTGCTTGAACATGGCAGAAGGGCGTGCCTCGCCTGAGGGCTGGACGATCGGCGCGATTGGGACGTAACGATGAATAGAATGGCCAAGGAAGGTGTTCTGCTGCTGTCGCTGTTTCTAATTGCGGCGATGGTGCAGTTCTACGCGCAGTCGCTGCCTATGGCGCTCTGCCTTTATTTTCTGCCGACTTTGTACTCGGCGTATTACTTCGGACGCCGGCACGCGACTCTCACCGCTTTCGCCTGCGTGTTTCTGGTCATTCTGCTGGACTTTTTGAATAACATGATGCCCAGCCACCGCGTGGTGTCGTTGCCGGATGAACGGCTGTTCAACTTTGGCATCTGGGCGGGGATTTTGGCGGTTGCCGGCTACGTGATGGGAACGCTCTACGAGCGCAAGGAAGCGATGACGGTCGACATCCGGGAAAGTTTCAGCGGGATGCTGCTGGTGTTGCAACACGTTATGGCCAACGAGAAGCTTGGCACCAGTGAAAATCAGCGGGTGGCGGAGGTATCGGCAAAAATCGGAGAGGCGATGGGGCTGGGCTCGGATCGCGTCGAGTTGCTGCGGTCGGCGGTGTTGCTGCGAGACCTGAGCAAGCTCGGCATCACGAATGACATTCTCTACAAAGCTGCGGCTATGAGCCGCGACGAAGCGGTTGCCAGTTTCCGCAAGCCGCGCCCGGCCGATGCGCGTACGCAGGCCGCTGGAAATTCATTGCGGCGCGTGATTCCGATCATGATCGCGCAACAGATTGTGCAGGATCAGGGAGCGCGATCGATCAACGTTCCCATTGAGGCGCACATTCTGGCGGTGGCGGATGCTTACCAGAAATTGATCAACGGCGCGGGCGGCAAGGCGATGTCGCCTTACCAGGCCGAGCAGCAGATTTTGGCGGGAGCGGGTAAAACGTTCCACAGCGGGGTGGTGGACGCTTTCGCGAAAGCCATGGGTGAGCAAGCCAAAGGCGCTCGGGCGTAAGACCAGGTCGTTAGTCGTTAGTCGTTGGTCGTTGGCAATTAGTCTCTGACAAGCCCGCGAACGACTAACGACCAGCGACTAACGACCAACGACCAGTTACAAAGTCACAGCCTCCCGGCTTCCGCCAGCACCGGATTTTCTGGGTTCTCTTCCAGTTCTGGCTGACCTTTCCCACGTACTTCTTTTCGGCGCAACTCCTGCCACATCGTCACCACGCTGGATTTCAACTCCGACGTTAGCCGTTCGTAGGCGGCTTCGCTTGCCTCAGAGAGAGGCGGTGGTTGGATGGGCTTGCCAAATACCAGTTGCAGATCGGTGAACTTCGGAAACTTCTTGTGACGCGGCCAGGCTTCGTAGAAGCCCTCGATGGCGACCGGGACAATCGGAGCTTGCGTGTGGATGGAGAGAATCGCAGCGCCTTTGCGGAATAATCTCGGGGTTCCATCGTCGGTGCGCTCGCCTTCGGGATAGAGAATCAGAACGTGTCCCTGGCTGAGGCCAAAGGCTCCGGCGCGCATGGCCGGCACCAGGTTGGCATCCGGATCGAGGACTATCACGCGCAGCCAGCGCGCCAGGCGCCGCATGAATCCTGTGCCGAAAATGTCGCTTGTGCCCAGGGCAAAAGTGTCGCGAAATAGTCGCCACGGGAATGCCCCCACCATGATCAGCGGATCGATGTAACTCTGGTGATTGGGACAGATCAGGTAAGGGCCCTTTTCTGGCAGATTTTCCAGCCCGCGCATTTTCAGGTGAAAGCGGTCGAGCGCGAAAAGATAAAGCAATTTCCCCAGCATAAAGAAAAACACTTCGGCGAAAGTGTTGTGGCGGCCCAGTGCGAGAACGTCGGGATCGGTTGCCGGCTCGCCCAGAATTGTCGACCAGGGCGGAGCCGCCGCTTTGGACTGACCCTCGCCACGGCTGGCGCTGGAGAGAACGGCATCGACCAGGTCGCGCACCGTATAGATTTCCGCCAGTTGCGACTCGGGTACTTCGCCACTCAGTTGCTGCTCGAGCGCGGTCAGCAATTCAACGCGCTGCATCGAATCGAGTCCCAGATCGAGCTCGAGATTGTGGGCGGGGCGAATAGCTTCGAGGCGGTTCGGCGATGATTCCCATACGATGGCCAGGGCGCGCTTCACATCCTCCCGTTCCAGCCACTGTTGCTCGTCATCGGTCAGCGGGGCTAGTGAGTTTTCCTCGCCGGCGTCCGCATCGCCGCTGTGGCTTTGTTTCAGCTCCCGAACTTTCTTTTCAATCTGGAAGCGCTTTAACTTTCGGGTGGTGGTGCGCGGCAGGTCTTCCTGCCAGATGTCGTAACTCCCCAGACGTTTGGTGGAAGCGATCTTGTGGGAGAGCGCTTCAATGTCGATGCGGATTACTTCTTTTGCATTGACGATCTTGCGCTCGCGCAGGCGTTCAAAGTTGGGCACGACCACGGCATGAAGCCGCTCGGACGTAGGATCTCCGGGACGCGCCTCGAGCGCCATCACGCAAATCTCTTTCACGTACGGAGCCTGGAGATAGTGCGCCTCGACCTCCTCGGGGTACACATTTTTTCCATTGGCGAGGACGATGATTTCCTTCCGCCGTCCGGTGATGAAGAGATTGCTTCCGGAATCGAGGTAGCCGAGATCGCCGGTGTAAAACCAGCCATCGCGCAACACCTCGGCCGTAGCCTCGGGACGATTCCAGTATCCCTTCATGACGATCGCGCCGCGGATAGCAATCTCACCGGCGGGCGGCGCGCCCTCTTCCAGCGGTTTTGGGTCGATAATTTTGGCTTCGACCCCAGGGAAAGGCGGCCCAACCGAGCCAAATATGACGCGCCCCGGAGTGTTCATGAAAGCGCCGCCGCTCGTTTCTGTGAGGCCATACGCATTCAGAACGTCGATGCCAAAGGAGTAAAAATCGCGGGCGATAGCGGGATCGAAGCGCGAGCCGCCGGTTACCAGATACCTCATACGAGCGCCGAAGGTGGCGTGAATCTTTCCAAAAAAAACTTTGCCGGCGTTGATTCCGACTCGGCGCAGCGCGCGGTTGAGCGCCATCAGAATGCGCACCAGGCGCAGCGTGAATTTGCCGCGTTTGTTCAGCTCTTTGAAAATGCGCTCGTGAATCAGATAGAAAAACTGGGGCACGACACAAAAGGCGGTGATGCCTCGTTCCTGCAAAGCACGCAGCAATTCGGTGGTGTTCAGCGTTTCCAGATAGACGACGCGTGCGCCATTGAACAGAGGCAGAAAAAGATTGGCCATCTGCGCCAGGACGTGAAACATGGGGAGAATTCCGAGCAGCGCATCCGTGGGGCCGATCTTAACGACTGCGAGCACCGAATTCGCCTCGCCGACGAGGTTGGCGTGAGTGAGCATGACACCCTTCGGATCGGCGGTGGTGCCCGAGGTGTAGAGCAGCGCCGCGAGGTCGCTCTCGGCGGGCACTATTGGCTGAAAATCGGTGAGCTGAAAGCCAGCCGGGCCGGCGGCGAAGATGGAGTCGAGATCGGTAAGAGCTCTTGTACCTGGCTGGGTCAAACTCTGGGTCCCCCACTCATCGCGTTCTGTGTGCTGAGTGGGATTCGTAGTTGCCCCGGTCGCCGCGACGCGCTCGGCCGCCGCCGACGTCATCACCAGAGGTATGTTAAGTCCATCGACCGCTTCCATCGCCACGGGAAGATGTTTCACATCGCAGAACAACAGGGAAGCTCCGCTGTCGATCAATAACTTCTTCACTTGCTCGGCGTGGAAAGCCGTGTCGAGCGGGACCGCCGTTCTGCCGGCGGCGATGATTCCCAGATATGCCGCCACCCACCGCGGATGGTTCGCCGCCAGAATCGCCACGCGCGCGTCGCGCGGAACCCGCGTCGAGAGCCAGTTTGCCACGCTCTCCGACATGTGGGTCAGTTCGGCGAAGGTGACACGCTCAACCGTCTGCTGGCGCTGAATTTCAAGGGCGATGTTGTCGGGGAACTTCCGCGCCGATTCCTGAAATCGCTGATAGAAAGTGGGCATGTCCGAGGTGAATATACTTATACTAAAGACCGCTGGGGAAAACTAGGAACTGGGCCGGTCTTAGAGTTGTGCGAGAAGCGGCGATGGCTGTTAGGGTTGTCCCGTCCTTCGCCATCCCTGCCGCATCTAATGTGCTAGGCTTTTAGTGACACTGGGGACGTGTGTTCTCTGAGGGATTTCTGTTTTGATCAATACTTTGCTGGGCAAGGTTTTCGGGACTAAGAACGAGCGCGAGGTCAAGCGCTTGCAGCCTCGCGTGGAGGTTATCAATGCGCTCGAGCCGGAGATGCAGAAGCTCTCCGACGACGAACTCCGTGCCAAAAGCGCGGAGTTTCGCGCCCGCATTCAGGAGCGGCTTAGCTCGATTGCGGATGAGCCGGATGCTGATACTGATTCTCCGGATATCGACCGTCTGAAGGAAATCGAAGCGGAGCGCAGCGAAGTGCTCAAAGTGGTTCTCGACGAACTACTTGAGGAAGCGTTTGCCGTGGTCCGCGAAGCTGGACGACGCGTGCTCAACATGCGGCACTTCGACGTGCAGCTGATTGGCGGCATGGTTCTGCATCAAGGCACGATCGCCGAGATGAAAACCGGCGAGGGCAAAACGCTGGTCGCCACGCTGCCGGTCTATTTGAACGCTCTCAGTGGACGCGGCGTGCACGTGGTCACGGTCAACGATTACCTCGCCAAGCGCGACTCGGAATGGATGGGAAAGCTCTACAGCTTTCTCGGTCTTAGTGTGGGCGTGATCGTCCACGACCTTGATGACGGGGAACGCCGCGCGGCATACGCCGCCGACGTGACCTATGGCACTAACAACGAGTTCGGCTTCGACTATCTGCGCGACAACATGAAGTTCGACCTGCGTGACTGCGTGCAGCGCATGCATAACTTTGCCATCGTCGACGAAGTCGATTCCATTCTGATCGACGAAGCGCGGACGCCGCTCATCATTTCAGGCGCCAGCGAAGAATCAACCGACAAGTACTACAAGGTGAATCGCATCATCCCCAAGCTGGAAAAGGGCGAGGAAATCGATACGGCACCGGGCGAGCCCAAGATACTCACCGGCGACTTTGTCGTGGACGAAAAGCATCGCAGTATCACGGTTACCGATGAGGGCTGGGAAAAAGTAGAGAAGTTGCTTGGGATCGGCAACATCGCCGACCCGGAAAACTGGGCATTGAAGCATCACGTTGAAACGGCCGTCAAGGCGCACGCGCTTTACAAGCGCGATGTCGAATACGTTGTCAAAGACGGCGAAGTACTGATCGTGGACGAATTTACAGGGCGTCTGATGCCGGGACGGCGCTGGTCCGACGGCCTTCACCAGGCGATCGAGGCCAAAGAGAATGTGAAGATCGAGCGCGAGAATCAGACGCTGGCGACCATCACGTTCCAGAATTATTTCCGCATGTACAAAAAGCTGGCGGGCATGACAGGTACGGCGGAAACCGAAGCGCCGGAATTCGACAAGATTTACCGCCTCGAAGTCATCGTGATTCCCACTAATCGCACGCTGCTGCGCAAAGAGAATCCCGACATCGTTTATCGCACGGAGAAAGAAAAATATTTTGCGGCCGCGGACGAGATCCAGAGGTTGCATGAGAGCAACCAGCCGGTGCTGGTGGGGACGACGTCGATTGAAAAGTCGGAGCGGCTTTCGGAGTTGCTGAAGAAGAAGGGAACCAAGCACGTCGTGCTGAACGCGAAATTCCACGAGCGCGAGGCCGAGATTGTGGCCCAGGCGGGACGCAAAGGCGCGGTTACCATCGCCACCAACATGGCCGGCCGCGGCACCGACATTTTGCTGGGTGGCAACCCCGAATTCATGGCCAAGCAGGAATGCGTGAAGAAGGGAATTGCGCAGCCGATCCGCGCCGCGCAAGGAAAGATCGAGGCCGATGTCGACGATCCGAACCGCACGGTCTGGTACTACGCGGGTAATGAATACGCAGTTCCGACCGATCAGTGGGATGAGGTTTTTGCGCGCTACAAAGAGGACACCGACCGGGAACATCAGGAAGTAATCGAGGCCGGAGGGTTGCACATTTTCGGCACCGAGCGGCACGAAGCGCGCCGCATCGACAATCAGCTTCGCGGGCGCGCTGGACGCCAGGGCGACCCCGGATCGTCGCGCTTTTATCTGTCGCTCGAAGACGACTTGATGCGGATTTTCGCCAAGGAGTGGGTTTCAAACCTGCTGCAACGCCTGGGCATGGAGGAAGGCGTTCCGATTGAGTCGCGCATGATTACGCGCCGCATTGAAGCCGCGCAGAAAGCGGTTGAAGGCCAGAACTTCGAAGCCCGAAAACACCTGCTTGAGTATGACGACGTCATGAACAAGCAGCGCGAAGCCGTTTACGGCTTGCGCCGCCGGTTGCTGGAGGGCCTCGATCAGAAGGATCTGATCATCGAAGATTACGTCTCCGGGATTCTCGGCGACATGATGGAACGCCATTGTCCGCCGAAAGATCACGTCGATAACTGGGATCTCAAGGCTCTGAAAGATGCGATCATCGCGCGTTTTGGCGTCGACATCTATGCCGAGGGCCTGAAGCCAGAGGAGATGAACCGCCAGGAATTGGGCGATGCGATCTTCGACAAACTCAAAGAGCGCTATGACTCGAAAGAGAAGCTGATCGGCGCCGAGGCCATGCGCTATCACGAGCGCATGATCATGCTGAGCGTGATCGACGCGCAGTGGAAAGATCATCTGCTCTCGATGGATCACCTGAAAGAGGGCATAGGCCTGCGCGGGTATGGACAGCACGATCCGCTGGTCGAGTACAAGCGCGAGTCCTTCGACATGTTCGAAGAAATGATGCAGCGCTTTCAGGAAGAGACGGTGCGCTATCTCTACCTGATGCAGATCATGGAGCGTCCGCCGGACGCCGGAACGATGCCGGGCGGCGCTCCAAGTTCAGGCGACCCTTCCGGCCAGGGGCCCGAGGTAGGCGTGCCTTCGGTCATCACTGGCGGTCGAGGCGGAAATGGGCGCCCGCCTCGCCAGGTTGCGACCTCAGTCGACGAAATCGAAGAGGCCTTCCAGCGCAAGAAAAAGAAGGAACTGGAGCAAGCGCGCATGGCCGGGGCCGGCGACATGCAAGTGCAGCAGGTGGTGCGCGCGGGAGAAAAGGTTGGGCGCAACGATCCTTGCCCTTGCGGAAGCGGCAAGAAATACAAGAAGTGCTGCGGCGCGAATTAGTCGAGCGTCTACCGCCGAGGCGAGCCCTTCATGAATTTGTCATCACGGGCGAGTCATTGCCTTTCAGATTTTTCTCGGCGCTCTCGGCGTCTCCGCGGCGCGCCTCTTAATTTCTTGCCAACCGCGCCAAACGTCATTTCGGTGGCTGGGCTGTGCATGCGTCGTTTCCATTCGAAAAACATCGGGGCGTAGGTCTGCGTGATGTAATCTGCCGGAGCGATGCCGAGACCGCTCGCCGTGCGGTCGATCCAGCGCGGAGGCCCTTCGATCTCGCCGAAGTTCCCAATCGGCGTTTCATCGAGCACCACGTGGCCTGTGCCGTCGCTCCACTCCGCGCGATACTTTTCATAGCGAAACGTGGGCGCGAACCCCAGCGCGCGCAGAATGGCGTCCATCTGTGGTCCGTTCTCCACGTGCGTTTCCAGCTCAACCCGCACTTTGTGGCGGCCGGACTTGCTTTTCGCCTTGTGCGTCAACGTCCAAGTTTCTCCATACGTGCGCAGCCGCAGCATTTCGCCCCGCTGGCGCAGCTTCTCGCCGGGCAGATCGTAGAGTGTATTCATTTCATGGGTGGAGCGGGTGAGCTGCCTGAAGCCCGCCCGCTTTAGCGCACGGGCCAGCGCGGAGAGATCGTCAACTCGAAATTTAATTTCGACTTCGTTCGGCATTCGGAAATCATAACCGCCAAGACGCCGAGGGCGCCGAGAAATGCTTGGGCAAGGTCGTGTGGGGACGGGCGCCCTCGCCCGTCCAAGCCGAGCGTAAGCTCGGCAGTCTGTCTGCGCGTGCAATAGCTCTGGATTCGCGTTTCTCGGCGCGTTTCGCGTATCGCGGGCGAAACATTCTTAGGGCTTCGGTTCCGCCTCGGGCTCACGCTCCCGGCGATGGAACCAGCTCATGTGCGGTAGGTCGCGCTCTACCTTTCGCCGGCTCGCAATCAGTTCCGCCGTGATGGAGACGGCTATCTCCTCGGGTGTAATCGCACCGATATCCAACCCGACCGGGGCGTGGACCCGGTCGAACAGGTGGGCGGGCAGACCTTCCTGCTGTAGCTCTTTGAAGATGGTGATGGTCTTCCGTTTGGATCCAATCATCCCGATGTAGTGGGCTGGAGTTTGCACCGCCCAGCGCAGCATGCGCATATCATCGCGATGGCCGCGGGTGACGATCACGATATAGGAAGACTCGCCCGGCGTAAGTTGTGCCGCGGCCTTGTCGAAATCGTCGGCGATCACCTGCTGCGCCTCGGGGAATCGTTCGCGGTTGGCGTAAGCTTCACGATCGTCGACCACGGTGACGTCGAATCCGGCGATGCGTGCAATCTGGTAAAGGCTGGAGGCTACGTGACCTGCTCCGAAAATATAAAGATCTGCTGGAGGCAAAACCGGCTCCACGAAAATCTCGAGCGTGCCGCCACAGACGAGGCCGGCGTCGTTTTTCGGATCCTGATTCAGATCGAAGGTCAGGGTGCGCGGCCTTTCCGACTCCATCACTTCGCGCGCCGCCTGCCACACCTCAGCCTCGACGCAGCCGCCGCCGATGGTGCCGACGATCGAGCCATCGTCGCGCACCAGCATTTTGGCGGTTTTGAAAGAAGGAATCGAACCGCGAACATTGACGATGGTGGCCACGGCTCCGCGGCGCCCGTCTTTACGAAGGCGGACGATCTCCTCGTACAGGTCCATACGCTGATTATGGTTCGCGGAGCCGGGAAGGTCAATTGCCGCCGTCGGTAAAGGTCGAACTGTGCTCAACTGGACAGTCGGTGCGGCGGTCGCAACGCAGACCCAGAGTTTGTGCTAGCTTGTAGAGTTCAAATTTCGTTTGTCCCCATTCCAGGAGCCCCATGAAAGTGGTTCGCATTCATCAGTTCGGAGGGCCGGAAGTTTTGGCCTATGAAGATGTGCCCGATCCCAAGCCACGCAAAGATCAAGTCCTCGTGCGGGTGCGAGCTTGCGCACTGAACCATCTCGACATTTGGGTGCGCAAGGGTCTGCCTGGAGTCAATCTGCCCCACATCCTCGGCAGCGATATTGCCGGCGAGATCGTCGAAGTCGGCGAGTACATCACCGACTTCAAGGCCGGACAGCGCGTGCTGCTTGCGCCCATGGTTTTCTGCAATCACTGCGCGACGTGCGTTGCGGGTTTGCAGAACCAGTGCCGTCATTTCGCCGTGCTCGGCAACGCCGTGGATGGCGGCAACTGCGAACTGATTGCAGTGCCCGCGGTGAACGTCATCCCCATTCCCGACCGGCTCGACTTCAATGAGGCCGCCAGCGTTCCGCTCGTATTCGTCACGGCATGGCACATGCTCGTAGGACGCGCC
>Ga0209274_10000258_pt1 | contig 39335 bp, 43 predicted proteins | sample HubBroMetageREF1_FD_188343 | JGI IMG/M metagenome (GOLD analysis project Ga0209274, IMG submission 188343) | Reference soil microbial communities from the Hubbard Brook experimental Forest, New Hampshire, USA - Hubbard Brook CCASE Soil... | ecosystem: Environmental > Terrestrial > Soil >...
TCTCAGCTTCGGGAAAGCTTTTCTGCTCGTAGCCGGGTTCGTGCCCCTGCTTATCGGGAAGAATCCAAATCTGTAACAGATGCACGGATTCGGTCGCGGACGGATTCGCCTCGCTGTGGCGGATGCCACGGCCGGCGGTCATGCGCTGCCCGTCGCCCGGAAGGATCACCGAGCCGGTGCCCAGGCTGTCTTTGTGCTCAAGCCTGCCTGACAAGACATAGGTGATGATCTCCATGTCGCGATGAGGGTGAGAGGGGAAACCGCCGTTGGGCGCAACCCAATCCTCATTGATCACGCGCAGCGAACGGAAACCCATCCACTTGGGATCGGAGTAGTCTTTGAAACTGAACGTGTGGCGGGTCTTCAGCCAGCCGTAATCGCCGCCGCCGCGTTCGTTGCTGCGCCGGATGGTCATCATGGGATCGCTCCTCAAATATAGTCGTTGTAACGACTACTTAGATGTTATAGAAGCCGAAAGGATTCGGAGGGGGTGTCGCTGGTCGCTAGTCGATAGTCTCTGGCATTTGCTAAACCGCAAAGGCTGGTATGCTCCATCTCTGATGGGGCGACGGGCGTCCGGCCCGTCCCCGTTCCTGGCGCAAACTATGTCTTTTCGCGTTATTTCCTTCACCATGGCTCAAGTGCGGCAAGGAGCGCTCGGATTCCAGCGCAGCCTGAGCAACCTCGTGCGCGAGCGTCCCGAGATCAAGGTCTATTCGGTGAGCCCGTTTGACCTCGACGAACGCCGCCGGGTGAAGGATCGATTTGGGGGAGACATCGTCTACTTTTTTAACGACGCGGCTTTTGAGGAATGTGAACGGCTGCGACTCGACCTGCAATTCCTGGCGGAAGTCTCCGACGACGAACTGCCTCGCCGGCGCAGCCTGGTTGTCGGCTTGCCCGAGTCGAAACGGGGAATCTCGACGAACTAGGAATGCAATGAGGGCGGGTGCGGGCTAGTCTTTCTTGTTTTTCTTGGGCGAGGTATCGGATTTGGGCTTGTCGTCTTTCTTCGTGTCTTTGGAATCTTTGGTGTCCTTTGTTTCTTTTGCTTCTTTCGTGGTGCTGTCGCCTTCGGAAGAAGAGGAGGACGACGTCCCGGAACCGGCCCCTTTTTTCGGGTAGTCGGTCACGTACCATCCCGAGCCTTTGAACTGCACGGCCGGAGCCGAAACCACTTGCTCGATAACTCCTCCGCATTCGGGGCACTTACGCAGTTGCTTGTCGGAAAACTTGCGGATCTTCTCAAAACGGTGGCCGCAATTCTTGCACAGGTATTCGTAGAGGGGCATGTGTGAAGTGATTCTAGGGTTTGGAATTCGTTTGCGTCAATTCGGCGTTGGCAGGCTTCACCTCAATCGCGAAGGCGTCCGATTCGATTGGACAGATGCCATCGGACTAAGAAAACGAATAAGGCAACCCACAAGGCCATGCTAAGTGCCGTTGACAAGTCTTGAATCACAAACAGGATCACTCCCCCTCCCGTAGTTTTTTCGTTCCGCATGCCGCGGCAAACATCATAAATAGCCCTGGAACTGAGAATGCCCCATGCGAGAAATATGCACACAAACCAATGAGAAAGGCTCCGGCTAGAGGTTCGGAGCAGTTTGAGGTAGCCGGGATTTTTCGCCTGACTCGAAAGCCGGAAAGGCAACGCTCCTCGCCAGACCCGTACCAGCTTGACTATCGTCACAATGCAGACGACTATCAGGAACAACATGTAGACCTTAAAACTGGTCGAAGGCTCTCGAATCAGGTTCTGCGAGTCCCAGCCCACTGACTCTTGTACCATCCGCGCCTCCATCTCAGAAGGAGAACTGAACTCACTACACCGTTAGTACTTTAGACAGCAACCGCACCGATTCGATCCCGCGCGAGGCTTTGCGGGCAAGAGTGCCCGCGCCAGACTTGCTCAGCGTTTCAACAAGTCCACCGGCTCGCGGACATCGTGCACCCGGAAATATTTTGCCAGCGCGGGATACTTCGCCTTGACAGCCTCGTACATGGCATAGGCCACGTTGCGATAGGACGCGTGTCCGGCGGGGGTGGTGCGCAACTCGGAAATGTACACGGCCTCGGCGAAGTCCATCTTGAACAGCGTGCGCTTGCGGAACGCGAGTGGAATCGCGTATTGCGCGTTTTGCACGGCTTCTTCACCTCCCGATGCAGATAGTTTCCGCACTGCGTTTTCGGCGCGCTTCATCGCACCTTCGTAGTCGAAACGGATTCCGGCGGCTTCAACTTCAGGCGGCGTATCGAAGCCGTGGACAGTCGTGAAATCCTGCATGATCTGGATGCAACGGCGATGGCGATGCATATCGCGGAAGCCGCCGATGTCCATGAGGATGTCGAAGCAGAAGTGCTGGCCGGCGGAGAAGGGGCGCGGCATCTCGTCGTGGCCGCCGCGATGGCGCAAGCCGAGGTCGATGATTTCGCGGCGGCGTGCTTCTCCGGCCGCTGCGATCGTCCGGCGCAGCTGGCGGTAAGAATAATGACAGTGGGCGTAGACGAGCGTGGTGGCGAGTTCGATCTCAAACGCGTCATTGTCGGGCAGATCGTCACGAAGCGAGTCGTTATTCAGCAAATCATTATCTATTAGATCAACCAGCGGTGCGGGCTCGATGGCGGCGTCTTGCATCAGCTCGGCAGCGGCCTGCTGCAGTTCACGGCGCGTCTCGATTTCGTAGGGATTCGGATCGGCATACTTGACCAGCGTGGGCGCGACCCGTACTTCGCGCAGAAGCTCGCGCTGGGCGCGATCGGCGATTTCGGGGGAGATGGCGCGAATTTCGGCCACCAGCGCGCGCAGCGATTCCTCGTTCGCGTTATAGGCGGGTGAGATTGCGGCTTGTTTCAGCAACGCTCCCAGATCGCGGACTTCTTTATGCGGTTGCGAGAGCAGGTGGGAAACCTGGGTTTCGAGCGTGCGCGCATTGACGATCTCGCCGAGTGAAGTGTTAGTGGCGAGAGGCAGCAGATAGCGCGAGACGTCGAAGGCGCGGGCGCGCAGAGTGCGCTCGTATGCGTCCGGCTTCATTTCGGCGGGACGTGGCGTGATGCCGGCGAGATATTCGAACGTCGGCTGCGAAACTTTTTCGTAGGCTGTGAACAAGGACTCGATGGTTTCGCGATAGAGAGTCTGAGACGCCACCTCCTGAAAACTGGGCGTGTAGTAGCCGCTCTTGCGGAAGTTCTGGTAGCGGGTTGAGCGCTCCTGGCCATCCCAACGCTGTTCGTCGGCGACCACGATGGCGGCGAGGATAGAAAGGCGTTCGATGGCGAGCGCTATGTGGGCGAGGTCGGCGATGGAGCGGTGCCCGTACTGGAAGTAGAAAGTGTTAAGAAATTTTTCCGCTTTCTGCAGCGTGATTTCTTTCAGCGACTCCTTCATCGAGAGCGATGAGCGCGAATACTTGGCCATGGCGTAGGCCTGAATCTCGGGCTCGACCCCGTAGACGGCGAATACCTCGACGGAGGGTTCGGGCGCTGAGATGGAAACGGTGGATGGGGTCGTCGTTGCAGAAGTCGGCTCGGTTGAAATTACTTCAGACATGGGAGTGGAGGAATCTTAACCGTCCGCCGCGCCGGACGCAATTGGCGGATCGAGGGGTAGAATCTTCGTGAATATGAGGATACAAGTAAAGGGTCTCCGATGACGAGCCCTGCGGACGGCACAAGCGATCTTATTCACCGTGGCGGCGGCCGCGACCATCGGAACGAAATCGATTTGATTCAGGCCACGCTCCCCGAGCATATCGAACAGGCGCGCAGCCTCTTCGTCGAATATGGGAGTTCACTCGGCTTCAGCTTGTGCTTCCAGAGTTTCGATGAGGAGTTGAGAAGCCTTCCGGGCGCTTACGCTCCGCCGAACGGTAGGTTGCTGCTGGCGCGATACGCGGGCCACGCCGCCGGCTGCATCGCACTGCGCCCGCTGCAATCCGGAGTCTGCGAGATGAAGCGGCTTTATGTGCGGCCCGGCGATCGCGGCCTCGGCCTCGGGCGGATGCTGGTGGACCGGTTGATCGCCGAGGCGCGCGCCATCGGCTATGAGCGCATGCGCCTGGATACGGTTGGGTCGGCCATGCAGGATGCGGTCGCGCTGTATCGCAGATTGGGGTTCAAGGAAATCGCGCCGTATTCTTCGATTCCCATCGAGAGCGCGATATGGATGGAATTACTGCTGTAGATGGCCGCTTGCATTATTAATATTCAGGGGCTTAGCAAGCACGCCCTTCGGCGGGGACGCCGGAGACGATTGCACTGTCTTTTTTAATGTTGGGATGACAGAGGCTGGGCTCACGGCTGGGGACGGGGCATGAGTGTCGGCCTGAGCGGCGGGGGCCTCCGTCAGAGGGTGGCCGAGGATGACGATGTCTACGCGACGGTTCATTCCGCGGCCTTCTGGGGTGAGATTGGTCGCGGCCGGATGATACTCAGCGTATCCGGAGGCGTTGAGACGCTCGGGGCCGAATCCTTCCCGAACGATGAGGAGCCGCACAATTTCCGTCGCCCGGGAGGTGGAGAGTTCCCAGTTCGAGGAAAACCGAGGGGTGTGAATGGGAACGTTATCGGTGTGGCCCTCGATTCGCAGGCGATAGTCGCGTCGGCGGAGCACGTTAGCGATGCGGTCGAAAGCGGTCTGCGAGGCCGCCTTCATCTGGGCTGAGCCACTTTCGAAAAAACCCACCTCGCGCAAACTGATCACCAGGCCGTCGGGTTCGATGTGCATGGCGATTTCCTTGCGCTTGATTTCCGGAGCGAGAATGGTTTCCAGTTCGGCGTGCAACTTTGCCAGGTCGCCATTCTCCACGCCTGTGCCGAGGCCGCCCTCGGGATGAGACGCGATCCGGGCAAGACTGGCGGTGCTCTCGGTGTTTTCGATGGCTTGCGCGATGTTGAAGGGCATGGGCTTGGAAGCATCGATAGGCACCTGCGTGGTGGAAGCCTGAAAAACTCCCATCTCCTGGAAAGCGACCTGAATGGCCAAGGCCAGCATTCCGACTTTTCGCTTGTCGACTTGCGACGAAGCGTAGAGCACGACAAAGAAGGCAAATAAGAGCGTGACGAAATCAGCGTAGGAAACCAGCCAGCGATCGTGGTTGGATCGGCTGGGGCGGTGACGGCGGCGGCTCATACGCTAGACTCTTCAGGGCTGGAGTCCTGGTCATTGGACGGGCCAGCGTTCGACGGGACAGCTTTGGACGGGCCTGCGACGGCGGCGGGTCCGTGAGCCTCCGTAAGAAAGCCGAGCAGGGTTGCTTCCAGAATGCGCGGGTTCATGCCTTCGAGGATGGAAACTACACCCTCGAGCGTCATTTCGCGGATGATCTGCTCGTTGCGGATACGAATTCTTAGTTTTCCGGCGCACGGCAGCAAAATGAGGTTGGCGGCGCCCACTCCGTAAAGCGTGGCCACGAAGGCGACGGCAATGCCTTTTCCGACTTCATCGATTTTGTCCAGGTGCTGCATGACCTGGATCAAACCGAGCACCGCCCCGATGATGCCGATGGTGGGAGAAAATCCGCCCGCCGATTCGAAGAGCTGGGGAATTTTTTCTTCCTGTTCTTCTTTGTTATCCAGTTCGAGTTCCATCATCTTGCGGAGTTCCTGCGGTTCGGTTCCGTCGACCGCCAGCATGAGGGCGCGGTGCAGAAAGGGCTCTTGGATGTTGGGAAGTTCTTTGTCGAGCGAGATGATGCCTTCCCGGCGCGCCTGGTTCGCGTATTTGACCAGAATTCCGATGGTCGATCGGGCATTCTGCGCGGGTTCGACGAGCACCTGCGCCAGCCGACGGAACGCACTCACCGCCACCGCCAAGGGATATTGAATGAGGATCGCACCCAGCGTGCCGCCGAAGACGATGAGGGCGGCAGTGGGCTGAATCACCTGGCCGAGATTTCCACCCTCCAGCACCAAGCCGAGCAGGATGCCGCCAATAGCCAGCACCAGACCGACGAGGGTTGCCATATCCACGAGCGCTACTCCTGATGTTGTTGCACGTTTTGTTTCTGTCGTTTTGTCGTTAGTCGTTCGCGAACCAGGATTTCTGAACTACTAACTACCAGCTACTAACGACTCTTATTTATTTCTCGCCCGCTGCGGGAGAGTTGGCCTCCACCACAGGCGCAACAGCGGAGCCATTGTTCTTCCCGTTGAGCATGAACCCTTGCAGCACCGAGCGGCGGAACTGTACCACCCGATCGAGTACGTCCTGGGCGCTTTCGAGGACGACAATCTTGTCGCCGTTGACCAGGGTGATGACGGTATCGGGAGACTGCTCGACGAACTTGATCAGGTCGGAATTCACAACTAGCGGGTGATTGTTGAGGCGGGTGAGCTGAATCATATTGAGCTCCTGGGTGCTGGACGGAAGAAGACCCGCCACTTATAAGGACTTCATCAATAAAGATCGGCAAGAATGTCGATGACGGGGAGAGAAGAGCGAAAAGGAGCAAGGTTACCCAGGGACTATGCCGTCCGGTACTTGTGGAAATAAAGCCCGGACGGGCTACGCCGATGAACCTGAGTGACAGGCAATCGGGTTCCGCAGGATAAACGGAACGAGCTCCGGGAAGGTTTCGGGGACGGCTCCCAAAATCGGAACCGACAAGGAGCAATTCAATGCCACTTACCATCTTAAATAATATTGCTGCGATCGCTGCGGAAAACCAACTGAACATCACCAGCAACAACCTCAACTCAACCCTGGAACAGTTGTCTTCAGGATCGCGCATCAATAGCGGCGCGGACGATCCGGCAGGCCTGGCCATCGCCAACGGCCTGGAAGCGAACATCGCGGCGCTGACGCAATCGTCGAGCAACGCCACGGATGGCGTCGGAGAATTGCAGGTAGCAGACGGCGCCCTGGCTCAGGTCACCACGCTGCTGGACCGCGCGGTAACGCTGGCCACCGAATCCGCCACGGGCACGGTGTCCAATTCGCAACGCACTGCGCTCGACAACGAATTTCAATCCATCAAAACGGAGATCAACAGTATCGGTTCGACCACCAACTACAACGGCGGGCAGGTCTTCACCGCGAGCACTCTCAATATTTTCCTGGGTGACGGCAGCGCCACCGGCAGCAGCCAGATCGGTGTAGTCACGGGCACATTGTCCGCCAGCGGCCTTAACTTAGGCGGGGCGGTCGCCGCCACCGGCACTCTGACACAAACGGCGGGCGCGGCGGCGGTTGCGGCCACCGACATCCTGACCGGAGCCAATCCGACGAACTCCCTCGCGGCCGCTAATACGCTAACTGCCACCGCCACCGCTATCGCCAGCGGCAACACGGTGCAGGTCGGCGGCACGACCTACACATTCGTGACGAACGCAGGCGCGCTTACGGGAGCCGCCAATCAAGTTGTCATCGGGGGAAGCAACGGTCAAGCCATTATTAACCTGGCGGCGGCGATCAATAACACGAGCGGTGGCGCTGGAATCGAATTTGGAGGCGTAGCCGCCGCGAACACTAACGCCACGGCAGCGGTCACAACTCCGGGAAACACCGGCGTCGTAACCGTCACGGCAAATATCAATGGAACCGGCACGGTTGGAGCGGGCACGGGAAACTTTGTCGCTCTGGTGTCGAGCGCAGGCGGTCTGACCGCCGGCGGCGCATTGTTGGCTGGTGGCACGGCGGGCAGCACGGTGACGGTCGGCGGCCAAGCCTACACCTTCGTGCAGAATCTCAGCTCGATTCCGACTGCGTTTGAGGTGCTCGGCGGCGGTGCCGCAGGCACTGGCGTCGAAGCTACCGCCCTGGCGAACCTCGTACTAGCGGTCAACCAAGGGACCGGAGCCGGCACCAATTACGGCGTCGGAACCACGCAAAACACTCAAGTCTCAGCCGGCGCAAGTACCGGAACCCAGATCACCTTCACCGCCGATAACGCCGGCACCACCGGCAACACCATCAGTGGGGTGAGTGTAGGCGCAGGTGCCTTCGCTACCCTGGATTTCACCGGCGGCGCCAATGCCGGCACCGCTCCGTCCGCTACCGCGGGCGACAGCGTGACGGTGGGGACACAAACTTACAACTTCGTGGCCGCGCTCACCACGCCAACCGCAAATGAGACCGAGGTCCTGGTAGGGACTACGGAAGTTGCCAGTCTTACAAACCTGGCGAATGCCGTTAACGGCGGGTCCGGCGACGGTGAAAGCTACGCCTACGGAAGCACCATAGGCGCCAATGCCACCTTGGGAGTCAACACCTCTGCCTCAGCGACGGTTCAGGTGAACGGAACGACCGGGGCAAACCAGGTGGTATTCACCGCATTGACTAAGGGTACAGTCGGCAACACGATCGCTTCGTCGACGACGGGGTCGGGAGCCAATACCTTCTCGGGTGCGCTGCTGACTGGGGGCGCGGCTGGATCGGTAAACGACTTGTTAACCGCTGCCGACGCTCAAGCTGCTCTCACACTGATTGACGGCGCCGTCGCAGCCGTAGCCGCATTGCGGGGCAATATCGGGTCAACCGTCAACCGCTTGCAGAGCGCTTCCAACGTCATCAACAACCAGACGCAGAACCTGACGGCAGCGGAAAACAACGTCACGGCGGCGGATATTCCGACGGCGGTGGCCAACCTTTCGCAATACTCGATTCTGGAGCAGACCGGTATTTCCGCTCTGGCCCAGGCCAACCAGCAGCAGCAACTTGTTCTAAAGCTCTTGCAGTAGAGTAAAAGGTTTCTGCACAAACGGAGGTGGATAAACCATCCGCCTTCTTTGTGCTATTCCGGGGGTATTGGGCCATGATCGGTTCGATTGAAAGCTTTCCGCCGGCAACAAGCGCGCAGGCTGTGACCCCAAATGTGGGTTCGGGCCGCACCGATGCACGTCCTGGGTCAGGCGCGGCGGCAGAAGGAGCGACCGAGCCTGTTTCGGGAACTCTGCCAAAACAAGAAACGTCCGTCGTGAAAAATGCGCCCGCAACCTACCAATTGCCCGAGGATGTAGTCGAAGTGCACCAGGATCCTGAGACTAAGAATCGGGTAATCATTCAGTATCTGGACAAGTTCAAGGACGTGGTGCTGCAGGTGCCGAGCAACCTGGAACTCAGCCTGGAACGCGGAATCGCCCAGGAATTTCAACAAGCGGCGAAACAGCGCGCCAGCGCGGACGCGGCGGCAGCGGAAAGCCAAGGAGAAAAAACTCATGGGGATTAGCTTCAACGCTGCGGCTTTGTTGAATGGGAACGGTATCGACGTGAATTCCGTGGTGTCTGAGATCGAGGCCGCCCAGAGCGGGCAGCTGACCGTGTGGCAGGCGGATGTGACCAATCTCCAAACCCAGGCGACCGCCCTAACCGGCATCAATAGCGATTTATCCAATCTGGCAGCCGCCGTGAGTGGGCTTACGGGCGCGAACGGAGCGCTGACCGCAGTGACGGCCTCCTCGTCCGAATCGGCGATCGTGAACGCCACGGCGCTGACGGGCGCCACGGCGGCCAATTACACCGTGGTGGTCATTGGACTGGCGACAACCGGGACGCTCTATACGGACGAGGTAGCAAACGCGACCACTTCGATTCTTCCCAGCGGCCAGACTACCGGGAACCTTACCTTGCAGATTGGAGGATCGGGCGGCACCACGGCAAACATTGCCATCACGGCAGGCAGCAATGACACGCTCACCACGCTCGCCGCCTCCATCAATTCGCAGAGCGCCACCAACAACTGGGGCATCACGGCCAGCGCAATAACAGACGCCGACGGCGCGCGCCTGGCAATCTATAGCCAGTCAACGGGTAGTGCGGGGGCGCTGTCCATTCCCGCCGACACCAACACCACCAGTCTGACGTTTGAGCCGCCGGTCGGCGGAACCAATGCCGACATCTCGGTTAATGGAATTCCGTATGCCAGCACCACCAACACCGTGACCGGGGCGATCCCGGATGTAACGCTGAACCTGGTGAGCGCCGACGAGGACACGCCGGTAACAATAACTGTGGGCCCGGACGCGACCGCCATTAACAACTCGATCGACAATTTTGTTACCGAATACAACACGGTGGTGGGAGACATCAACACCCAGTTCACGGTCAATCCCGCCACTAGTAACGAGGGGCCGCTCGGGTCGGACACCGACCTGCGCATCCTGCAAACCAGCCTGGCGGCGGACATCAGCTACGCGACTACCGATCCTACTTCCATCAGTAGTGGCTTCAGCAACCTGGCAGCCCTCGGCATTACCGAGAACAACGACGGGACCCTGACCGTCAACAGTACAACGCTGAACAGCGCGCTGACCTCGAATCAGGCAGCGGTGCAGAATTTCTTCACCAATTCCAGCTCGACCGGATTCGCCGACAGATTCAACGCCGACCTCACCAATCTGACCGACCCGACGGACGGCATTCTGAACCAGGATCTCGCCTCAAACCAGAGCCAGCAGAACGATCTCGGCACCGAAATCACCAACTTTCAGACTCAGCTCGCGGCCCAGACAACGCAGTTGGACCAGGTGTTCGACCAAGTCAATGCCAGTCTCGAGGAGTATCCCTTCACGTTGCAGGAAGTCAATGCGGCGCTTGGGGCCCTCAACCCCAACGACACGAGCACGGACACGACTCCAACCAGCACGGATACGGCTCCGGCTACAGGGGAAGGCGTGGGCGGTTCCAGCAGCACGGGTAGTAGCGGCAGCTAGTCGAAAGGGACATACATTCATGAGTGTCAATATTCAACAGTCGTATCGCGAGGCGGCGGTTCGGGGCGCGAACCGGATCGCGTTGGTGGTCCGGCTTTACGAGCAGATGATCGAAGATCTGCGGCAGGTGGCCATCGCTATCGAGCAGAACGACGTCGAGCGGCGAAGCAGTCGCATCAAACACGCGCTTCTGGTCATCGCGCATCTGCAGTCGACACTGGACTTTGCCCAGGGAGGCAAGGTTGCCCAGGATCTCGACAATTTCTACAACGCTCTGCGCCAGAATGTGGTGTGGGTGCAATTCCATCCCTCGAAACGCGCGGTTAGCCAGGTGATCACGGACTTACTCGCGTTGCGAGAAGCATGGATCCAGGTGGAACGAGTTGAGAATCCATCGGTCGCTAATACTAATACTGTGCGACCCGTTGCTTCTGGTGCCACCGAGACCGAGACCGATGCTGTGCAGATGGACTGGAACGGATAATGCCGCTGGACGCGCTCGAAACCTTGCGCCAGGTGAATGATAATCTGCGTTCCGCGCTGCTTCGTCTCCGTCCGGAACGGAAACACTGTTCGACCATCAGGCCCCAGGACTTCTCCGACATACTCAGCCAGCTGGTGCGGGCTGCGGAATCCCTGCGGCGCGTGCCGCAACATTCTGAAGCAGCCGTGGCGCTGGAAAAAGAAACGCTCGAATACCGCAAGAACCTGGAAAAGCTGAAACATTTTCTCCCCGACCTGCACGCCCGTCTGTTGGCCGAGAAGTCGCGCCTCGAGACTGCAAGAACCCACGTGGCGGCCGCGGCGGCCTGGGCTCGAGCCAGCAAGAGTCATTGAAAAATTGAGGCATTGAATCATTGAGGCATTGAATCATTGAAGCACTCAGTGATTGCGTTGCAATGACTCAATACGTCAATGAATCGTTGCCTTAATGACTCAATGTTTCAATCTCTTTCCTACGACAAGTAATTGAAGAGAGTATCCTGCGAGAACTTGCTGATGGCGTCCAGTGCGGCCTGGCTATCGGTTTGGGCTTGGGAAAGATTGGTGGCGGCCGCAGCCATGTCCACGCCGCCGAGCGTATTCTGCTGCTGGCTGATTTGCAGTTGGGCGGCGTTCAGGTAGGTGGTCTCCGACTGCGTCTGGTCGCTGGCATTGCCATAGAGCACGGCTTGCGCGGAAAGATAGCTGGAAGCGGTGCTTACCGCGTTGACGGCGGTTCCAATGCCGGTATTGGTCTGCACCGCCTGGATCAGGTTGTTGATGGCGAGAAAAACGCTGTTGCCGGTGGCGAGAAACAATTGTGATCCGGGGACGTTGACCGCGAGCTTGTATCCATTGCCGATCGATACCTGATTCACATCGGTGTTGCCGTTATAGGTGACGCCGGAGCCGGAAGGGTCGGAAGGGTTGACCACGAACGGCGCTGCATTCGTCTCGGTGCCGGCGAACACATAGTTGCCGAGGTAGGTAGTGTTGGCGAGCGACACAATCTGGCTCTGAATGCCTTGCAGCTGAACCACGATCGCGGCCTGGTCGCTGGAGGAAACGGTGCCGTTTGCAGCCTCGACGCCGAGGCTGAGCGCTTGTTGCAACGCGGTGGTGATCGAACCAAGCGTCGTACTGGCGGTGGAGAGCTGGCCCTGCACCGCGCTGATACTCTGCAGATATCCGCTGGTGAAAGTAGCCTGATCGTTGTTCTCGACCAGCAGGGCGGCGGCGGTCGGATTGTCGGAAGGCTCGTTCACGCTTTTGCCAGTTGAGATCTGAAGCTCGGCTTGTTGCTCTTCCAGTTCGGTCTGGTTAAGCGCCGCCAGCAGATCGGGCATGGGGTTCGGATTGACGCGCATGGAGTGGTTACCTCAATAGAAGTAGTCGTTATTTGTTGTTACTTGTTAGTACTTAATTAGTCGTAGTTATTGGTACGTGTTGTTAGTCGTCATTCGTTATTCTTCCGCCTCGTCCATGCCCAGATTTACGGCATCAAGTAGCAAGAGGTTGATGGTGGAAACGACGTGGGCAGCCGCCTGATAAGCGTTCTGATATTGGATGAGGTTGGACGCTTCTTCGTTGAGCGAGACGCCCGACACGCTTCCGTCCTGGTCCTGCAACTGTTGCAGGATCAGATTGGAGGAGTCGGCGTCGGCCGAAGTATTGGACGTTGCACTGCCTACTTGACCAACCAGGTTGGAGTAGGCATCGATCGGAGTCTGCCCGCCGGCGAGGGCCGCATTGGCGACCGCGGAGAGATTGGCCAGATTTCCATTGCTGCCGGGAGTCCCGTCGGAACTGGCGGCAATGAGCGATGGATCGGTCATACTGACGGTCAAGGTAGCGGCCGCGCCCACTCCGTTCGCGGGCGGAGGAACAAAGATGTTGCCGCCGGCGATGCCATTGAGGTCGAAACCCTGCGCATTGGCGGCGTTGAGGTTGGTGGCAAGACCTGCTGCCAGCTGATCGAGACTGGCGCTGATGCTGGGAATTTCCTGATCGCGAACCTGGATCAAACCGGCCAGGCTTCCACCTGTCAGCGAGTTGGTGATGTCCTGGCTTCCCGAAAAAATGTGCTGCACACCGTTGACAGCCTGGGCGGTGAGCGCGAAGCTTTGCGTTCCAGAGACGAGCGTGGTCCCGTTCGAAGTCGCCAGTGTGATCCCCTGATCGGTTGGAATCACCTGCACATCGATCAGCCCGGAAAGCTGCTGGATAAGATTGTTCTGCTGGTCGACCAGAGTGCCGGGATTCTGATTGACACTCTGCAGATTGCTGATCTGCTGGTTGACACTGGCAATCTGCGAGGTCAGGCTGTTGACTTGGGCGACCGACTGCACGACGTTCTGGTCAATGTTGCCGCTCTGGGTCTGAAGGCTCTGGGCAGCGCTGTTGAAATCAGTGGCCAGGGTGTCGGCCGCGGTCAGCACGCTTTGGCGCAAGGTCAGATCCGAAGGATCGGGTGAAAGTTGCTGCAGGCTGTTAAAAAAATTGCTGATGTCGGCGCCGATGCCCGAACTGTCACTGGCGAACCCGGTTTGAAGCTGCTGCAGCTGCGTCAGAGCGGCGTTGAGCGAGCTGTTCTGCTGTGTGGTCTGATTGATTTGGATGAGCAGCATCGGGTCGCGCAGGCTCTCGATTTTTTGGAGCACGACTCCCGTGCCAACGCTCAGCGATCCTATCTCCACCGGGTCGCCCGCGGTTACATCGGAAACCTCGCGGGAGTATCCGGGAGTGTTCGCGTTGGCCACGTTGTTGGAAGTGGTTTCCATCTCCTGCTGGCTGACCGAGAGCGAGCTCAGCGCAATCGAGAGAGATCCGAACAAACCTGACATAACTATTCTCCAACCCGTTCTCCGGACACGAGCTGGGTTTCGATCCGCAGCAAGCCGGGATGGTGCGTGTAAGTGTCCGCGCAACTGTCAACCACGCGATAGAGCACGGCCAGGCTGCGTTCGAGGTGCCGCAGCAGCGACCAGTGCACGCGTGTGAGATAACGGATTCGAGCTCCGAGTGTCTCCCACTCGGTTTGTAGCTGTGCGGAATGCTCTGCTCCGGGAGAAGCGTCGGAAGCGCCAGCCGATGGCAGCCGAGAATGCTGGCCGGCCTCGCGACGAAGCCCGTCTTCAAGACAGCTCCATTGCCGGCAGAGTTCCGCCTGGTGCGCCGCGCCGCGAGCGATCGCTTCCGCGTCGTTGCGCGCCAGCGCCAGCGTGCTTGACTCCAAACTTTCCGCCAGGCTGCGCAACAGCGCGAGCCGCTGCTCAATCAGTTGGCTGAGTTCGGGGAGAGCGGTGTCGATATCGTTCATAGCGCGGCAGTGCTTATTGCAAGCTAGCTTGTCGGACTAGATTGTCAGACCAGATCGTCAAACCAGATTGTCAAATCAAGTCGTCAGGCCAAGTCATCATCACGATCATGCCAGGTCATCTAGTGTGTGTTTAGGAGTATCCGAACCCGGCTCGTCTTTACTTAAACTTTCATTTTCTGCTTCGACATTTTCTTCTGCACCCGGCTTCTCCGGCGCCGCCATGCGCTTGCGCCGGGGCGCGGGTTGGCGCTCATCGCCGCGCTTGTCGAGCACACGCAGCAGGGCCGGATCGATCCCGTTCGTGGTCAACGGATCCATAATTCACTCCCGCATAATTCACTCCAGCTAGTTCCAGGTTTCGCCTCCGAGGTCGTTGACCAGCGCATCGGCAATCTGGCTCGGAGGAACCGAATATTGGCCACTGCCAATCGCCTGCTGCAGCGCTTCGACCTTATCCTCGCGAACTTCAGGCTGCTCCAGAACCTGGGTGGCAAGCGACTGTGACCGCGTCTGATCGGACGAGAACTGGGCCTGGTCGAGGCCCGAGATGTTGTCCGAACCACTCCCCGAGGCACCGCTCGCCGCCGTCCCCGAGGCCCCTGTCTGCGCGGCTCGGCTCGCCTTACCTTGCTCTGACGGCTCCGCTCCGTAGGTTGCGAAATCGACTCTCATAAAGTTTCTCCAATCCCCCTGCCTCTCCTATCGGCAAATTCTCAGGGAATCTTAATGTGCGGGCCGCGCGTCCGCAGACGCGTTGCGCCTCCATCCTAAGATCGGCAAAGTCTTGGAAAACTTTAGCGTTCGAACCGAATCCCCGGTTCAGCCTCCATCCGATACCTTTGGCGGCTGCAGATGGCGCAGCACCAGCCGCGCAATGCCAATTCCGCCCCGGTCCGCGATGGCCTGCGCCAGCGCCTGGCTTCCCATCTGCCGATAGTCGCTCGCTCCGGTGGTTTTTGCATCCTCGGAATCGCCCGCAAACGTTTTCTGCAAGGAGTCGAGCACCGGGGTGAGCAGCAGGGCTTCAAAGTCGCGCGCCGCCTTTTCATTTTTCAGGATGTCGTTCCTGGAAAGCGCCTTCGCCGCCGCAGGGTTGGCCGTGGTCGGTGGGATGGAAGTTGAAGCCAGTGTAATGTTCATGAGAATTGTCTCCAGTGGTGGTTGGTCGTTGGTCGTTAGTCGTTCGCGATTCGTTCATGATGCGTAACGGTTTCGCCAACCGAAAAGCGAACGGCTAACGACCACCGACCAAGATCAGATCACCTCCAGGTCGGCATCGAGCGCTCCGGCCGCTTTGATCGCTTGCAAAATCGAGATCACGTCGCGCGCCGTCGCGCCCATACTTTGCAATCCACTGACCAACTCGTCGATACTGGCACCTTCGCCGATCTCGAGGCGCCGCGCTGGCTTCTCCTTGACGCGCAATTCGGTCTCGGGCACGACTTCGGTTTTCCCCTGCGACAGCGGAGCGGGCTGGGAAACGGAATATTCGGTCGAAATCTGCACCGAGAATCCGCCGTGCAGAATGGACACCGCTCCCAGACGCACGTCTCTCCCCATCACTACCGTTCCGGTACGTTCGTTGACCACGACGCGGGCCCTACGGTGCACGATGACGGACAGGTTCTCGATTCTCGCCAGGACCGCCGTCAGGTTCGCCACGCCGGTGGCGATCGGATCGACTTCGACGCGTCCGCCGTCGCGCGCACTCGCGACCGCGTGTCCGAATTCGAGGTTGATGGCGTCGGAGATGGCGCCCGCCGTCGAATAATCCGACTCGCGCAAGAGCAGCGATACCGGAGACAGGCGGTTGAAATCGAAAACCAGACTGCGTTCCACTCGTCCTCCCGACGGAACCCTTCCGAGAGTCGGGTGGTTCATCTGCTTGCTCGCGCCGGCACCTCCGACCGCGTAGCCTCCGACTGCGATCGCGCCCTGGGCGGCGGCGTAGACCTGCCCATCCGCGCCGTAGAGTGGGGTGAGCAGAAGCAGGCCACCCTCCAGGCTCTTGGCATCGCCGATGGAGGAGACGGTAACGTCCACCTGGGTGCCCGGCCGCGCGAATGCCGGCAGGCTGGCAGTCACAAACACCGCCGCGACATTTTTGACCACCGCCGTCGCCGGCGGAATCTGCGCTCCCAGGCGCTGCATGATGTTGGCCAGGGTCTGGGTGGTGAATACGGTCTGCTGGCTGTCCCCGGTTTGGGTCAGCCCCACCACCATGCCATAGCCGATCAGGGGATTTTCGCGCACTCCTTCGACGCTCGTCAGATCGCGGATTTTGACCGCCACCGGCTCGTTGGCAAAGACTGCGCTGGTAAAGACAAAGATAGAGAAAATGAGCGCTCCTGAAAGCGCGGCCAGCGGGAGACCGGCGACCCTAACGGCTTTCATAGATCTCCTAATTTCGATCGCCTAAGCTCGATCGCCTAAAAATCCAACAAGTGCAGGATGGTGCGAATCACCCGGTTCGGCTGCCGCACGCTGTCCGAGATCACGCCTTTGCCCTTGATCTCGAGTTCCAGATCGCCAATGCTGTCGGAAGCGACCATATTGTTCGGTCCGATATCACCCCGGCGCACCACGCCGCGCAACACGATGGTCTGCTTTTCGTTGTTCATGTTGATGATGCGTTTGGCCTCAACCACCAGGTTGCCGCCAGCCAAAACCGCGACCACTCGGCCCGACAGGTTGGTAGTGACGCTTGTAGCCGTGGAAGCCGCGCCTTGGCCGGCCAGAGCTTCCGATGAGGTCAGACCAACGAGGTTCGAGACGCCTCCGACATTGATCTTGCCGGGCAGCGAAGTGATGCCTGAACTTGTGCTTAACGTGCGCGCCGTGCTCACGGCGTTGGCGTTCGTCGAAGTTAACCCTTGCACCACGACGATCTCGATCGTGTCCCCGACAACCATGGCTTTGTAATCGGAGCTGAGCGATGCCATCGGTCCCGAATCCATCCAGACGCTTCCCACGGACAGCGCGGCTGCAGTCGGCTGCGTCGCCTGGAGACGGGCCAGGTATTTTGCCAGGTCGTCCTTTTCCGTGTCCCGCTTCGACGCATGGAGCCCGCCTGCGATCAGCACAAACAGGCAACACAGCACGGTTTTCACTTAAGGCTCCTCTGGCTGACTTACTAGCGCTAACTTACTAACGCTGACTTACTAACGTTGACTTTACTAACATTGAATTACTAACACTTGGTAGAGACGACGCGGCTTGCCGCGTCTCCCGCAGCCAGATGGGGCAAGCCCCGTCTCTACTATTACTGCAAAGCCTCGAGCAATGCGGGGCCGGAAATCCGCGCCCGGAAAATTTCCCCATCCTGGTTACGCACGCGGATAACTTCGCCCTCGCGGCCACGCTCTAGGCACGTCACGCTCGTGGTGATTCGCAAGCGTGCGGAAACAAATACCGCAGTCGCCCGATCTCCGGCCCGCACCGTCGGTTTCGAGAGGGGCTTCGGTGCAGCCTGCGACATCGGGCGCGACTCCGATTCCTGCCGGCACGGCCCGACGCCTAACGCCTTGCCCTCGTCACGGGAATGAACATCAATATGGTTATGGACATAGTTATGGGCAAAGTCGTGAACATAGACCAGGAACGGCAGACACTGCCCGGGCTCGCCGCATTCCAGGCGGAATTGCGTCCGCTGCGGACCCTCGTCCCAGCAGGCCGACGAGACTCGCAACTTCCGCCCGGCAACCGCCGGGAGAGCGGCCGGAAGATCGAGATCTTCGATCCGCGGCAACTGTGGTTCCGCGAGCCCTCGGGCGTGAAGATCAGCTACCACCGCCAGCCACACTTCCTGCCGGGTTACTGGAGTTGGCGACGAGGCAGGCGGCGTGCGGGGCTCTTGCGCCGAAAGCCTGGCTGCGAAGAGCAAGCCGGTTACGATTTCGAAGGCGAAAAGGAAGCAGGCGAGAATCATTCGGGCAATCACTTCGGTCCCTCCGCTTTCTCAGGCTGCTCTCCGGCTACTTGCCCAGGTTGTTGACCAGCTGAAACATTTCGTCGGCAGCCTGCACCACGCGCGAACTGGCTTCGTAGGAACGCTGGGCCACGATCATGTTGATGAACTCATCGACCACGCTGACGTTCGACTGCTCCAGATACCCCTGCTCGATCTGTCCCAAACCAGTGCTGCTGCCCGGCGTGCCGATGACGGGATTGCCAGAAGCCGTGGTCTCCAGATAAAGATTCTGGCCGACGCTGTTTAATCCGCCAGGGTTCGGAAACAGTGCGAGTTGCAAGCTGCCCACCTGCTGCGCCGCGTTTTGCCCGGCCAGCGTGACCGACACGGTGCCATCCGAGGCAATCGTGACCGTGGTGGCTCCGGTCGGAATCGTCAAGGTGGGCTGCAGCGGATTCCCGTCCGCGGTCACCACATTGCCCTGCGCGTCCTGATGAAATTCGCCGCTGCGGGTGTAGGCGATCTGACCCGTCGGCAACAACACCTGAAATAATCCCTGGCCTTCGATGGCCAGATCGAGCGGGTTGCTCGTCTGGCTCAAATCGCCCTGCATCTGCAGGATCTCCGACGCCGCCGAACGCGTGCCGAGCCCCACCTGCAGGCCCGTGGCTACCGTGGTCTGCTGCGAGGCAGCCGCACCCGGCATCACTATGTTCTGGTAGATCAGATCCTGGAACTGCATGCGACGGCTCTGGAAGCCGGTGGTGCTGGAGTTGGCCAGGTTGTTGGCGATTGTATCGAGATTCGTTTGCTGCGCCTGCATGCCGGTGGCGGCGGTGTAGAGTGCTCGAAACATGGTGTTCTCCTAACGTAGGGCTCAGGTCTTAACTCTTGGCTCTTAGCTGAAAGCTAATAACTAATTGCAATTTGCGGCTAAACCTTGGCCAGTTCGGTGCTGGCAATGTGGTTGAATTCACTGTCAAACAGCGACATACAGCGCTGCAGCATTTCGGCCTGTCGTTGCACCCCAATCAGGGTTACCACCGAACTGATGGAATTCACATTCGAAGATTCGAGCGCGCGTGGCCGGAGCGCGGGCTGCGACACGAGCTGGGCGCTGCCCTCGGGAGCAGAGAGCAAGGTTCCACCTTCGGAAGCTAGCGCCGTACCGGAAGCGAAGTCGACGAGCCCGATCGTGCCCGCGACCGCGCCGTTTACCGAGAGCGTCCCATCGGACGCGATGGAGACGGCTCCCGCCGGAACGTTAATCGCGCCTTTCTCTTTGAGTGCGGGATTGCTGAGCACAGGATCGCCCGCCGCCGTCACCAGTTGCCCGCTGCTCGACACCTGGAAGCTTCCATTGCGCGTGTAGCGGGTGCCCTCTGCGGTCTGGATGGCAAAAAAACCGCTGCCTTCGATCCCCACATCAAGCGGGTTGCCGGTCGTTACCAGATTGCCGGCGGTCAGGTCCAGGTGCGTCCCTTCAAGCACGCCAAAGTTGTTTGCCGCCGAGTTGAGCGCCGAACTGCCTGGACGGCCACGCCCGTTCGGGCCAGTCGCGCCCGCGCCCGACAACGCCACCAGCGATTGGAAGGTTGTCTTCTGACCTCGAAATCCGGCGGTGTTCACATTGGCAAGATTTTGGGCGGCTACTTCGAGCGCCTGGCTCTGCGCCCGTAGTCCCGCACACGCTGCATATAGTCCGCTGTCCACGTTGGCTCCTTGTGGTGAGACAGGATGCAAACGAGTCGCCATGATGAAGATGGGAACGCTTTCACGAATGACTTTGTTCTGAACCGCTTAGCAGAGATGGGAGGCAAAGAAACGTTGGAAGAGTCTAAGAATCTGCGGACGGGGAAAATTCTGCCCGGCAAAAAAGGCAGGTCTCAGGTCTTAGGTGTCAGGTCTCAGGAAAAGCTTCGGCGCGCTTTCCTGAGACCTGACACCTAAGACCTGAGACCTGCCTTGATCAACTCTGGAGTTGAAGACGAATAGTAATCGGCGCGTCCTTAAACAACAGAACGGTTTCGACCGAATTCCCCTCAGCCATCGAATGGAAGCTGTATTCTCCGCCACTGATGACGGTAGGCACGCTCAACATGCACCGTTCATCCGTGCCCGCAAGCTTGTTCTTGAAGTTTCCCGCGATCATGTTGCACATCTCTCCCAGTGCGTCCGCTACTTCTGCTTTCGAATCGGCGGTGTCCCCTAACATGGTTTTGGCAATCTCGCCGGCGGTCTTGGCGTCGCAGCAGACCGTCAGAATTCCACACAGCGCCCCGGCCAAACCGATCATGGCGGTGAATTCCCCATTCGGCTTATGCTCGGATTGCGCCATCGGCTTCACCCGGCAGCCCAACATGATTTCGAAAACCTCTTCGACTGCAAGTTCGAGAACGGGGAGCCAGTTCTCTTCATGAGAGCGCGCGACAAATGAGGTATCGGTGCTCATGGTTTCCTCCCCAACACGGGCAACACGTGCTCCTTCACCTGATCGGGTGTAAACGGCTTGCGAATGTATCCGCGGGCGCCGGCGGATAGCGCTTGCACCACGTGCGATTCGCTGCCCTCGGTGGTAATCATCACGATGGGAACGTTTTTGACGCTTTCCAGCTTGGCGACCTCGCGGACAAATTCCAGCCCGTCCATGACCGGCATGTTGATGTCGCACAGGATGAGGTCGACGACGTTGTCGTGCAACGCGGTTAGCGCTTCCGCCCCGTTCGAGGCTTCCACAACCTTTTCCAGTTCGATGCCCGCCTGGCGCAACGAACGCTCCACTATCTTGCGCATTACCGAGGAATCATCCACGATGAGCGCTCGGATCTTATCCATAAGATGTTCACCACACTGGGTTCTCACCACTCCGCGGTTTTGGGTGGTCAAGCCACGAAATCGCGCACCGCGACTTTCCGGCTGACTTGAGGTATATCGGCAGTTCGAACCCATGCTTTAGAAAAACGACTATGATTTGCCGTCAACCGCTGGCGTCCGGGGTCTTGCGTGGGACCATCATCACGGGCGGAATCGGAGGAGGCTAGGCAAGTTCACCGCGCAGTTCGCTGCGCGGGAACCGGCATGGGAGCACGCCCCTAACGCGCTCCGGCCAGTTCCCGCTTCAGCGATCCCTCATTTCATCTCGCGCTAGCCGCCGTTACCTTTTGCGCAGCGTTCGAGAGTCCCCTGAGAGTCCAATGTCTCTTGCGCTTCCCCCAAAAATCGCTTTGTTCCCACGAAACTTCGGTGAATTGGGGCCGCGCATCGGCACAAAATTCTCTAAAGTCATTGATTCCAAGATGCTTACATGTCAGAAGAGCGAGTTTTCGTTTCTGATCCCAGCATCCAACTCGACCAAAGAGGCCAAAACTGGTCAAAAAGGGGGATTCTCAACCGGCTACTCCGGGTATAATGAACGAACACGCCCTCCCCGGCAACGGACAACAACGGACATTAGCGGGTATTAGCGGACATTTAGGATGGGCGATAGTTCCGCACGACAAATTTCCAATCACCGCCTTGATTCCTGGAAGGAGATAGCCGCCTTCCTGGGCCGCGACGAGCGGACCGTTCGCCGCTGGGAGAAAGAGCGCGGCCTTCCCGTCTTCCGAGTTCCCGGTGGGGGGCGCGGAGGTGTGTTTGCTTACACCGATGAACTGAGAGAGTGGCTCAAAGGACGAGCCGGCGAATTGGATGCCGCCGAATTTGAAACCATTCGCGCAGCTGTCGAAAATGAAGAGATTGAGAGCGCGCCCGGACCTGAGCGGGTGCCCGATCCTTCCACGCCCCTTGCGGAAGGGTGGGAGAAGCCGCAACTCCTGGGCCGGGAACTCGATCAGCGGCCCGTTCCCTCGGTGCGTCAACCGTCGCTTGCCAGAATTGTGGCGTGGATCGCGCCCTTAGTGGCGGTTGGCGGTCTGGTCGTCGTGCTCTCGTTCAGCCACCGCGAGCCCCATTACAAGAATGCACTGGCCGCCCCGCACCCGCCCAATGCCGAAGCCCAGGAGTTGTATCTCAAAGGCGAATATCATTGGGCCAAACGCACTCCCGACGATCTGAATAAGGCTGTCGATTACTTCACCCAGTCGATTGTGAAAGACCCCAGTTACGCTCAAGCCTACGTTGGGCTCGCGGACTGCTACAACCTGCTGCGTGAATTCAGCGTTATGCCTCCGGATGAGGCCTATCCCCGGGCGCTGGCCGCGGCCCAGAAGGCGGTCGAACTCGACGAGACTTCCCCGGGCGCTCACAATTCGCTGGCGTTTGCCACCTTCTACTGGAATTGGGACCCGGTGACGGCCGAACGCGAATACAAGCGGGCGCTGGAACTGGACCCCAGCTTCGTGCAGGCGCATCATTGGTACGCCACATTCCTGCTGACGTCCGGTCGCTTTCCTGAAGCGCTGGACCAAATCGAGCAGGCCCGCAAGCTCGATCCTTCATCCACCACCATTCAGGCTGACAAGGGTAGGATTCTCTCCGATGCCGGTCGAAAGAAGGAAGCTTTCGCGCTGCTCAAACAGCTGGAAACCGCCGATCCCACGCTGGCGAGCACGCATCGTTACCTGGCTGCGATCTACTTCGACCGCAAGGACTACGAGAACTTCTTTGCCGAATCCAAACAGGCGGCGCAATTGCGGCACGATGAAGCGGCATTGGCCGTGGCCGACGCCGCTGAACGTGGCTTCGCAGCTGGCGGCCTGGACGGCATGAGGGAAAGCATGCTTCCCGTGCAGAAGGAAATGTTCGACCGCGATTTGGGATCTGGCTATGACTTAGCCACAACCTGCGCCTTGCTCGGCAAAAAGGAAGACGCGCTGCGATATTTGCAAGCGGCCTACGAGAAGCGGGATATCGGCTTGTTATATTTGAGCCGAAACCCCGATTTCGACAGCCTGCACGAAGATTTGATTTACAAAGAAATCACCGAACGCGTCGGAGAAAAACTGTCGAAGCAGGGTGACCATTGAGTCATTGACTCAATTCTTCTTTCTCTCCCCGGAATCCGCTATGCTTGGTGTATGACGCTGCTCGACGCCCAGCCCTACGACGCGGCCAAAGCGAGGCGGAGGAAGATCCGCATCTCAGTCGCCCTGCTGGTCGTGGTCGTTCTGGCCGTGCTCGCCTGGATGTACCGCAACTGGCCCGAAGAGCACGCCGTCGACAAGTTCTTCACCGCACTGCAGCACCAAGATTACGAAACCGCGTACGGTATTTACTTCAACGATCCCGGCTGGCGCCAGCATCAGCAGAAATACTCGCAATACGCCTACGCGGACTTCTACCGCGACTGGGGACCGGGCGGCGAATGGGGCTTAGTCAAGTCCCACAAGATTTACGGCTCCGCCGGCACAAGCCAAGGCGTGGTAGTCGAGGTCATCGTCAACGAGCGTTCCGAACACGCTCGCATGTTCGTGCAGAAAGCGGATAAGACGCTGACCGTGTTTCCTTACTCGCCGCTCTAAACGGCCATCGCCGCAATCTGCTCCAGCGTCTTCCGCAGCGACGCCTCATCTCCCACCGTCAGGCACGTCTTCGAGCGGTCGATCTGCCGCATCAGTCCCCACAGAACTTTTCCCGGACCGACTTCAATAAACAGGCTGGCTCCCTTCTCGATCAGCAGCCGCACCGACGGTTCCCACCTTACCGTGCCGGTTACCTGGCGAATCAGCGCGTCGCGCGCCGCCTGCGCGGAAGCAACCACCGCCGCATCGACATTGCAAACCACCGCGTACGACGAAGATGGATTCTGAAAAGGCAGCGCGCGCAGATCCTCGGCCAGGCGATCCTGCGCCGGCTGCATCAGCGAACAATGGAAAGGCGCGCTGACCGGCAGGCTCACGGCCTTCTTCGCGCCGCGTTCGGTGGCGAGCTTGATGGCGCGCTCCACAGCGCTAGCATGTCCCGAGATCACGATTTGCTCTGGCGAATTAATGTTCGCTGCCTGGCAAACTTCTCCCTGCGCGGCGTCACTCGCGACCTCTTCAACTTTGTCGAGCGGCATTCCGAGAATGGCCGCCATCGCGCCCACACCGACCGGCACCGCTTCTTGCATGTATTTGCCGCGATTGCGAACCGTCCGCACGGCATCGGCAAAGGTCAGCGTGCCCGCGGCCACGTGCGCGGAGTACTCACCGAGGCTGTGTCCGGCAACATAGTTCGTGACGACGTTCGTAACGACGCCCGGGGTTAGACCTTTTTCCTGCAACACGCGCCAGGCCGCTATCGAGGCCGTCAGAATTGCGGGCTGCGTGATCTCAGTGAGCTTTAATTTCTCTTCCGGACCTTCAAAGCAGACTTGCGAAAGCTCGTAGCCGAGCGCCTCGTCGGCCTCGTCAAAGGTTTGCCGCGCCACCGGATGGTTGTCGGCCAGCTCTTTGCCCATGCCAACAAATTGCGAGCCCTGGCCGGGAAAGAGAAAAGCAATGGAGGAAGTTGAATGTGTCATTCAATATATGCTCGGACTATATGCTCGCGTAGGGGGCAGGTGCCCTCACCTGCCCAGCGGGGCGAAGCCCCGCAGCTTTCCTACTCTGTCAGCAAAAGGCCTGGCGCACTTCGACGCCTTCCCAGACGAGGGCGTCTGGGGCTACGTGATTCCTGCGACCACTACTTAGCGACACCTGATGCCACGCTCAACCCCGCTAATTCCCGCTCAATCGTTTCGTTGACTTTGCCTTCGGCGAACTCCGCCGCCACCCGCACCGCGTTCTTGATGGCATTCGTATTCGACGATCCGTGGGTGATGATGCATACCCCTTTTACGCCGAGCAGAGGAGCTCCGCCATACTCTGTGTGATCAAGCCGCTTTTTGAAATCGGAAAACGCGTTGCGCGAAAGATACGCGCCCACCTGCCGCGTGATCGTCGACTTCAAAGTTTCTTTCAGCACGGCGCGCACCAGGCGGGCCACGCCTTCCGAAGTCTTCAGCGCCACATTGCCGACAAATCCGTCGGCCACGATCACATCGACATGGCCGTTATATAGGTCGCGGCCTTCCACATTGCCGATGAAGTTGATCGGAAGGTGCTTGAGCAGTTGAAACGCCGCGCGCGTCAGGTCGTTGCCCTTGCTTTCTTCTTCTCCAATTGAAAGCAGGCCGACCCTGGGATGCTTCATGCCGAAAATCGATCGGCAATAAATATCGCCCATGATCGCGAACTGCTCCAGGTTGACGGCCGTGCAATCCACGTTCGCGCCAACGTCGAGCAGAACCGCGGCCGTGTTCAGAACCGTGGGAAACGCCGCGGCCAGAGCGGGACGATCGACGCCAGGCAGCGCGCCCAGCACAACTTTGGCCGTAGCCATGGCGGCGCCGGTGTTGCCCGCGGTCACGAAGCCCGCGGCGCGTCCCTCGCGCACCAGCCGCAGTCCGACGCGGATCGACGAATCGCGCTTGCCGCGAATCGCATCCACTTTGTCGTCCATGGTGATGACTTCGCCGGCGTGAACCACTTCAACCGGCAGCCGCCGCGAGCCCGGATAGCGGGCCAACTCGGCCTTAAGACGCGATGACGGTCCCACCAGAAGCACGCGGACGCCGTGATGCCGCGCCGCCTGCAATGCGCCTTCAATCTCCGGCTTCGGCGCCTTGTCGGACCCCATCGCATCGAGTGCGATTACGCTAGGCATGGAGGATGAAGGAAGAACGAACTACGACTTCTCGGCTATCTCGATCACTTCGCGGCCCTTGTAGGTTCCACACTTCGGGCACGCCCGGTGTGGCATCTTCTGCTCATGGCAGTTCGGACACTCCGACAGCGAGTGCTTGGAGAGTGAGTCATGAGCGCGCCGTGTGGAGGTGCGCCTTTGGGAATGTCTGCGTTTCGGATTCGGCATGTTTTTAGTTCTCAGTTCTCAGTTCTCAGTTCTCAGTAGAAGCGCCTTGACTGAGAACTGGGAACTGGGAACTGAGAACTCTCCTTTATTGATTCAGCTTATCGCGTATTTCTTTCAGCGCCGACCAGCGTGGATCCTCGACCTCGTCCACGCACGAGCACTGGATTTCATTCAAATTCTTGCCACAGTGCGGACACAAACCCTTGCAATCTTCGCGGCAGATCGTCCTCAAGGGCAGCGCCAGCAGCACTTGCTCCCGCAGCGTGTCTTCGAGCAGCAACCCTTCGCCTTCGTAATACCCGATTTCCGCCTCGGCGTCGGTGACCGAAAGCTCTTCGTGACCCGAGTCGGTTCCGAGCGGCCGGTACAGAAGATCGAAGCTACGTTCAACCTGGTGGACGACCGGATCGAGACAGCGCGCGCAAGCCACTTCCAGGCTGGTCTCCAGCTTGCCCTTCACCCGTATGTCCTGCACCACCTTGTGCTTGCCGTGATGCTCTTCGACCAGATCCACCCGGCCCTCTGTGCGCAACGGCGACCGCTGCCGGACCTCCTCACCCAGATCAATCGCACCTGGGCTCAACTCCTCCCGGAAATCGACCGGGTGAATCTCCAGATCCTTAAGTTCGATGAACATTGGATGGAAACCCCGAAGCTTGGAACCTCCGCCGCCGCCACTCAAATTACCGCAAAGGCCCGCGGAAGCGCGCACAGAGACGAAAGTCTCTCAGGGAGCAATAGCTAAGAATAAAGGCCAAAAATAGCGGTGTCAAGCCAGCGAGGCGAAACCTCGGCCTAGGGACGTGCTAGACTATCCCTATGCCAACCCTATACGTGGAAAACGTGCCCAAGGACCTCTACGAAGCGCTGCGCGCCCGCGCCCGCAAGAAGCGCACCTCGATCGCCGCCGAGGTCATCGAGATGCTGAAAGACACCGTGCCCACTGCGGCCGAACTAAAACGACGACGCCAATTCTATGATGAATTGATGGAGATTCAAGCGCAGAAGCCTCCCGGCAAGGGGCCGTTCCCTTCGACAGAGGAGATGATCCGCGAGGATCGCGAGCGGTGAAGACGTTCGTGATGGATGCGAGCGTCGCCGCCAAGTGGGCAACGCCCGAGATCGTTGAGCCTCTTGCCCATCAGGCCCATCGCTTTCTTAGCGCCTACGTGGAGGGATCGATCCAGGTAGTCGTCCCGGATTTATTCTGGCTCGAGATCGGTAGCTTCCTCTGGAAGGCCGCCAAACGCGGCGTGCTCACATCCGCGTCGGCGCAACGTGCTCTCGAAGCGATGCTCACCCGCGACTTTCCCACTGTGCCGAGCCGCGCTTTTCTGCCGGAAGCGTTCAAGATCGCCTGCGATTACGACCGAACCATTTACGATTGCACCTACGTCGCGATGGCCGCCTCGACGAGCAGACATCTCATTACCGCCGACGAGCGCCTGGTAAACGGCCTCGGAAGTCGCTTCCCCGTGCGCTGGCTGGGAGCTTTCTAACCCGAGATATCCGCGGCGATCGGGAAACTAATCTACCAAGTTGTCGTTTAATCACTTCAACCCGAGCGCCCGCAACACCCCGTCATCCGCAAACGCCTTCCCATCTTTCTTCGTCACCACCCCGAACGATCCCGAGTAATCCCACACCGCCCAGCCAATCCCATTGCGCTCAAGGGCCGTCCGCACATCGTGCAACCACGCCGCACGGTCGTGGGGATCGGCATACTCGCGAAACACGCCGAACTCGTTGCACACCAGCGGAACGCCGCGCCGCCGCGCCCACTCCGCCGCCTGCTTCATCTCGGATTCAATCCGCGCCGCGTCCCAATGCTCGTGCCCATAGCGGATCACCTGCAGCCGGTCCACTTCATCCGGCGCCAGCGCCGCCGCGCGCTCCGCCGATTCCGCCGTCGACGGATATCTCAGGCCGCGCAGCCAGTGCCAGTAATATGTGCTCCAAGTCGCGCCCTGATGCGTGAAGAGGTACGGCTCATAAAAATGAAAGTTGTAAATGACATTCGAATCGTGCAGCGGCTCCTCGAAAACCAGTTCGTCGTCGTTCGACCAGCGCGCCCCAGCGGCAATGATCGTGAGCCCCGGCGCTCCCTCCCGAATCGCCGCCGCCAGCTTCATCTGCACACCCAGCCAGCGATAACGGTCGGAGAACTCCGGCTCGTTCATAATTTCCAGAAACACGCGGTCCGCATCGAAATCCGGCGCGGAGTAATGCGCGGCCAGCGCGCGCCAGAAATCGGCGAGGCGCTCGACAAACTCGTCGTCCTGGTCAGATCCCTTTGCCAGGCGCGCCTTGAAGTCGCTGTCGGGATGCAGGTCGATCACCACCGCCAGCCCGTGATCGAGAATCATCTTCACCGCCGCATCCAGATGGCTGAGATAATCCGCCGGAATCTTGTTGGGCTCGCGCTCGTTAAACATGCCTTCGTTAACCATGGGCTGCGGATTCACGCTCAACCGCACATGATCGAAGCCCATCGACTTGATCAGCGCGATGTCCTCGGCCGTCGTCCAGGCCTGAAAATGTTCCGCCGTGTAGCCGCGCTTGTCATACACCTGCGCGAACCACTCACTGGCGTTGATTCCCCGCTTCAATCTTTCCGCCCGCCTGAACGCCAGCGTGGCCGCGGAAGGGCTGTCATTGGGATGGCCACTCTGCGCCACTAAGCTAGATGCCAGCAATCCTGACCACAACAGCAACGCAACCAGCAATTTCACTCGACTCGTCACCGGCGACCCCTTCTCGATTGATACACTGAAGGCCACGTCCAAATCCAAATCTAAATCTACGATCAAAGCCTAGCCCATGACTCCCTGCCAGCGCCATCTCTTCGATATCCCCGACGACGTCGCCTATTTGAATTGCGCCTACATGTCTCCGTTGATGAAGTCTGCAATGGACGCCGGAACCGCGGGGTTAGCCCGCAAAACGCACCCTTGGGAAATCACTCCCGACAAATTCTTTACCGGCGCAGACGAATTTCGCGCGACCGCCGCGCAGCTAATCGATTGCTCACCCGGCGACATCGCCATCGTTTCCTCGGCCAGCTACGGCATCGCCACTGCCGCGCGCAATTTGCCGGTCAAGAAAGGGCAGAGCATTCTCGTGCTCGAAGAGCAGTTTCCGTCCAACTACTATTCGTGGCAGCGGCGGGCGGAGGAAACCGGCGCGGCACTGAAGGTTGTCGCCTGGCCGGAAAATAATGACTGGACGACCGCCGTTCTCGACGCCCTGACCCCCGACGTGGCTATCGCCGCGCTCCCGAACGTGCAGTGGACAAGCGGCGGAAGGCTCGATCTGGTTCGCATCGGCGAAGCCTGCCGTAAGCTCGGCGCCGCGCTCGCTCTCGATCTCACGCAGTCGCTGGGCGCGCTGCCCTTCAGCGCCCGCAGCTCACAGAATGGCGTGCAGCCGGATTTCGCCGTCGCCGCCACCTACAAATGGCTGCTCGGGCCCTACTCCGTCGGCGTTCTCTACGTCGCTCCCAAATGGCAGAACGGAAAACCGCTGGAAGAGAATTGGATTCAACGCGCCAACGCCCGCGATTTCTCGAGCCTGATCCTGTACACAGATAATTACGACGAGGGCGCGCGGCGCTTCGACATGGGCGAGCGCGCCAACTTCGCGTTGCTGCCCGCCGCCATGCGCGCCATGAAGCAGTTGCTGGAGTGGAAGGTGCTGCAGGTTTCCGAAACCGTGGGAGCGCTAAATCGCCGCCTGGCCGAGGCCGCGGCTGAGCTGGGTTTCGACGCGCCCGCCGAACCGTGGCGTGCCCCGCACTACCTGGCGCTGCGAAGGAACGCGCCAATTCCGAAGGAACTACCCGAAATGCTGGCGAGAGAGAAGGTATTTGTGAGCGTCCGCGGAAGCTCGATTCGAGTAACTCCGCATGTCTACAACACGATCGAAGACTGCGAGCGCCTCATCGCCTGCCTGCGGCGCATCGCCCGCACTTAGTAAATGAGTCTGAAAACTACTTCTTGAGCTCGGCCGCTCGCCGCTGTGCCACCGACGCCGCTTCGGTGGACGGATTTTCCTTCTGCACCTGGTCGTAGATCTTCTTGGCTTCGTCCGGTTTTTGCTTCGACTCGTAGAACCCGGCCAGCTCAATCTGGGCGGTGGCCTTGCTGACCACAATCGTGGGCTTGGCGATCAACTGGTTATAAAGATCGACCGCCTGCGCGTCCTTGTTCTCCGCGCGATAAACCGCAGCCAGCGCAAACTTGCCCAGTGCCGCCAAGTCTGCGTTCGAGGAGTTGGCAGCCTCTTGCAGACTGCGCTCCGCGGCCGCATTGTCATTGAGCTGTGACGAGGCCAGCCCTACGAAATATCGCGCCATGTCCGCCGTATGCGTGTGCGGATACTTATCCACGATCTCCTGAAACTGTTTGCGCGCGGCCGTGGCTCGCTCCTGCGGAGACGCGAAGGTGTCATACCCCGGTTGCGGCGGCACTCCCGCCGGACGCACCGGCGTTTCAAAAGTGCGGACCGCCGTCGATAGTTCAGCGCTCGCCTTTTCGTCCTGCGTGTTGACGTAATACCAGCCGCCGAACGCGATCGCGGCAATAACGACCGCCGCAATCACAGCGGCGATCAGTTTCGCCTGGTGCTCGACGCTCCAGTGGGCGGCGTTCTCCGCCGCCTCGATCGTAACCTTGCTGAAGCGGTCTTGTTTCAGTTGATGCCGGGTCTCTGCGCGCACGGGCTTCCTTCTTCGCTTAAAGGTAGGATGACAATTCCTTAGTCTAACAGGCGGATTTCGCGAGCGTCAAAGCGATCGCTTTGGATGGTCCCTACTCCTTGCCAAAGCAAACTTTGGGGATATACTCATTTCCCATGCGACCGTTCTTGGCGGTTCTAGCTCTTGCCCTCACTGTCTTTGGCCAGACAACGCCCAAGCGTATTCCACCAGACGACGCTGCAAGGAATCTTATTAAGAAATCTCCGGCGACCTACCCACCATTGGCGGAGCGGGCGCAGATCCAGGGCAACGTCATTCTCGAAATTAGCATTGACGAATCAGGGGCCGCATCGGTGCGCCGTCTTGTCACAGGGCACCCCATGCTAACTCCAGCAGCAATCGAAAGCGTAAGTCGCTGGAAGTACCAGCCGTTTGAAGTGGACGGGAAGCCAGCTACTGTCGTAACCGTCGTAATGGTGAGGTTCGGGAATCCGGCAAACCACGATGCAGAGGATCGTGCCGAAATGCTGTTCCAGGACAACTTCTGGACTGCGGAAGAGTTGGCGCAGGCTGCATTGGGTAAGAAGGACTACACCGGGGCGAAGCAGCAGTTGAACAAGGCGCGAGATGTTCTAGCACCAGTGAGCGACGGTCGCCACCACGAGCCAGAGCGTTGGCAGTGGTTGATCGCCATGGATCATCTAGCCATGTCGCAGCAAAAGGATGATGAGGCTGAGCAGTACTACAAGAAGGCGCTAGAACTTCGTAAAACCAGCGACAAAGATGCGCCTGAAATGGCAGCAACGCTAGCTGAACTCGGCAGGCTGTATGCTGAGGAAAAACGCTACGATCTTGCACGCGATCATTCCACTCGATCGGTTGCCATTTACCAGAAAAACTTCAAGGGAGTGGGATCTAGCCGCCCCGGCGCGCGAGAGGTCTATGGGCGAGCGATTGCATACCAGTCATGGATGCTTTCAAAGATCGCGTTGCAGCAGAACGACCACATCGAGGCCGGTAAACAGTGTCGCACGGTTCTGGACTTCCAGACCTTTCTAGACACGGCGGATCACGATTCGTTCGTGTCCGCCTGCGAACAAGCGACCAAGAACCCCACATCATAAGAATTTTACTGTTCTCTATGTTGGAACATCGGTTACGCTCATCACTTCGGGTCTGTCCGGTAACCCCAGAAGCCAGCCATCTTTTCCTGCAGAACGTGGAAAGGCGCCTCGCGAACTTCGGGAGCCGAACCTGTTACAGCATCTTGGCGCACCGCATCCTCAACCAGATAGTGCAAAGGCGCAAGCTCGCAAACTGGATCGGTCAAGCTGGCATCGCCCGTCAGCAGAAACGCCTGGCAACGGCATCCGCCAAAATCTTCTTTGCGGCGGTCGCAGGAGCGGCAGGGCTCGGGCATCCAGTCTTCACCGCGAAATTTCTGGAATGCTTCTGAACTCTGCCAGATCCAATCCAGCGAGTGCTCGCGCACGTTGTCAAAGCGCATCCCCGGAATCACGCCCGCCGCATGACAAGGCAGCGCGCGCCCGGCGGGATCGATCAGCAGCAACTGCCGTCCCCAGCCGCCCATGCAGGCTTTGGGAAAGCGCGCGTGATAGTCGGGAACGACCATATCGATGCGCACCTTGCCACGCAGCCGCTCCTCAGCCGCTGCCACCACGGCTACCGCGTGGTCCAGTTGCGCACGCGTGGGCAGCAATGCCGACCGGTTCTGGAGCGCCCAGCCGTAGTATTGCGCGTGCGCGATCTCCATGCGATCGGGATGGAGCGCTTCGAGCGCGGCGATCATTTCTTCGAGGTGATTGATGTTCTGCCGGTGCACCACCAGGTTTACGGTGAACGCAATGCGATGCTTGCCAGCCTGAAGCTCGCGGATCCACCCCGCCAGTTCGACTTTGTGCGCGTGCGCGTGCGCTCCGGCAATCCAGTTCGCGTGACCTTCGCTCGAATCCTGAAAACTGAGTTGGATATGGTCAAGACCAGCCTCGACAAGCTGGGCCAGACGCTCGCGCGAAAGCCCGATGCCAGAAGTGATCAGGTTCGTATAGAGACGCGACTGGCGCGCACCCGCGATCATTTCGGCCAGATCGGGCCGAGCCAGCGGTTCGCCTCCAGTGAGATGAAGATGCAGAACTCCAAGCGCGGCAGCCTCGCCAAAAACGCGCAACCAGTCGGCGGTTGCAAGCTCTTCCGCGCGCGAAGTCAGCTCCAGCGGATTCGAGCAATAGACGCAGTGCAGCGGGCAGCGGTGCGTGATCTCGGCAATCAGGGCCAGCGGATTCGCCATTGAAAAATTATTCAATCAAGTCATCTAGCAGAATTGTCATCCCACCAATTGTCATCCCACCAAAAGCATTGTCATCCTGAGCGAAGCGAAGGACTATGCATTCCGGCGCTGCCACCAAAATGCATAGGTCCTTCGCTTCGCTCAGGATGACACCTCTGAAAAAAGTGTCACTAGTCCAAATCTCAATAATCTCCAACTCAATAATCGATAATGCGCTTGGCGTGCAGTTGCTTCAGAAAGGCCAGAACGTCGGCGCGGATCTTGCCTTTCGGCGCCAGCATGAACTGCGCTTCCAGTTTCAGCACAATTTCGGCCAGCGAAAAATGGCCGTCGCAAAGTTCGAGAATGATGCGCCCCGTTCCTTCCACGCGGATCGCGCCTTCGGGAAAGAGCACCACCGGCTCGTCGGTGGTCCCGCCCCAGCGGCATCCCGCGGCAAACGTCGGAACACTCTCATCCGTAAGCTCAGCCACGCTTCCCCTCAGACTGTTTTGCGTCCGCCGCAATCCGAAAAGCCCCCGGCGGCGGCCAGCCCGGCTCCACATAGGCGAAGTAGAGCGCGTCGAGCTGCGCCCACAAGATGTCGCACTTGTCGCGCAATGCTTGAATGACGCGCTCCTGATCGGCCCGTGTAGCCGCGTGGTCGAACGCATACCGGATCGCGAAAGCCGCATCTTCCGGAGCCTCCGTCAGCCGCGCCTCGAAATAATCAAGCCCCGACGCCATCCAGGGATAGTGCTGGCGCAACTTTTCCATCCGCAGCGTGATCAGGTCGCGCGAAAAAAGTTCGGTCAACGACGAAGCGACGCACTCGACAAATGGCCGCATGCGCACGAGGTTGAGATATTCATTGCCGATAAAGCGCGTGGCCGGCAGAACCTCTCTCGCGCTCATCACCCGTTCTCGCTCAAGTCCCGTAGCTTCCGCCAGCTTGATCCAGCGCAGGATTCCACCCTCGCGCCGCTCGTCGCCGTCGTGATCCACAATGCGTTTGCGCCAGACGCGGCGGAACGCCGGATCGGTCGCGCGCGAAAGAATGATCGCGTCCTTGATCGGAATGATCGACTGATAGTAATACCGATTCAGCGCCCAGGCCTGCAACTGTCCGCGGCTAAGCTTGCCTTCGTGCATGAGCAGATGAAAAGGATGCTTATGGTGATAACGCTCCTCGCCGACCTGGCGCAGCGCCGCGCGCAATTCCTCAAACGTAAGCTTGGGCGCGTTCGCAGAGTTTGACGAATTTTCCGGGGCTACAGTTCCAGTTGCCAATTGTCCTCCGCCACTTCCCAGCCGGCTTGGCGCACGGCCCGATGTTCGGGACTCGCCTCGTTCAGGATCGGATTCGTGTTATTGAGATGAACAAACATTCTGCGTCCAACTTTAGAACTAACATTCTTCAGCAAGCGCAGACTTTCTTCCACTGGAATATGTCCCATCTGGTGCGCGGTCTCGCCGCTCCCCTGCACACGAACCAATTCGTCGTCGCTCCAGAACGTGCCGTCAAACAGCAGCAGGTCCGCATGTTGGATCTTGGCGAGCAGCGCATCACTCAAGCTGCCGACCGCGGGAACGTAAGCGACTCGCTTTCCCGAAGCGGACGAAAAGAACAGAGCAGCCGCGGCTTCATCGCGGGCCAGCTTCGCCGCTTCAGTCTTAACGTATCTTGGATAGCGGCCGGATAGGTAGTGGACCTCACATCGCAGCCCGGAATCTTTGTCATCCGCCGACATCAAGGGAAACGGCGCATCCGCATTCATCGGCGTCCACACCACCTGCGGATCGACGCGGTTCAGCATGCCAAACATGCTGTTCTCTTCGCGCAGAATCCGCAAGATCGAGGGCGCGGCATACACGCGCAAAGGTTGCAATTCGCGGAGCAGGAGTAGTCCCAGAACGTGGTCGAGATCGGCGCTCCCCAAAACCACGCCCGCCACCGGCGAATCCCGCGGAGTATTGTGTACAGCCCGCGGATGAAGCTCGGGGGAGTTTTCGATTTGAACGGCCAGGTCCGGAGAAGCTCCGGCAAGAAACCATGTGGAGCCATCCGCGCTCAGCGCGAGCTGAGCCTGGGTGCGGGCCTTGAAGGGGAATTTATTTTCGCGCGAACCTTCCTGCAAACTTTCGCGCGCCTTACCGCGCACGTCTTCCCGGACAGCAACGCAGTTTTCGCAGCCGCAATTCCACTGCGGGAAGCTGCCCCCGGCCGCAGAACCGAGGATCCGAATGCGCATCTTTGAGTTCTAATTCTGCAGGTCTAGAGTTTTGCGCTTACGTAGGAGTTGATTTCGCAGCACAGAACAACTTCTTCAAAAACGGGAGTAGTCCAAGCCATAACTTTCACCTTCGAGTCTGAGAGATTTTCCCTTTGCCGAGCCCACAGGCTCAGCGTTGGAGTTAACGAATCATATCACTGCTAGCGTTCCATCCACACGGGGAAAATTGGCATCTGCATGGCCCGAACGGGCTATTTCCGCGTTTTCCCAGCGCGGGGGTTGGCCCCATTTTGACCTATTGGAATCATAGGTTTAGCCGGACCGCACCAGGCTGGACCTCGAATTCCAATTCCAATTCCGATTCCCATTCCAACGACGGCAAAAAAACCACCCTCCGTCAATCGCGCGGAGGGTGGGGGGAGTGGGGGAGCAGCTACTGGAAGTTGATTACGCCGAATATACCGGCGGCATTTTTCATGGGTCCGGCCGTGTAGAAGAGTTGGTCGGTGTTGCCGTTCGAAGAACTGCCGCCACCAAACTCGATCCCCCACAGCTGGTTAATGACGATGTTTTTGCCCGCGGAATTCGTGAGCGTCCCAACGAAGGCACCGGTCGTCGGGTCAAAGCCGTTGATCGTGCCGCTGTTGGTGTTGTTGCTGATGAGCAGCGTGCCGCTGAGCGGTCCGAAGTTCGAAGGAGCAACGGCAAATCCCCAAGGCTGGTTGAGCGGCTTACCGTGAATGAGCGTCTTCACGAACGTCCCGCTTTCAGTAAAGATGTCGATGTACCCACCGGTTTTGCCATTGGTCTGAGCATACGCGACATAGACCTGACCGCCAATGTCCTGAATACCGAAGGGAGCGTAGCCGGCGGGCAGAGCCGTGTCGGTGAAAGAATTGACCAGCTTGAAGCTACCGTTGTAGACGTCGACTTTGTTGTTCCAGTTATCGGCGGCAAAAATGAGGTCGCCAGAAGCGGAGATCGCCAAGCCTGTGTAAATGGCGCCCGAACTGGAGTTATTCACCCCAATGATCGCCTCAGTAGGATTGGACTGCGGAGCCCATCCGCTGATGGTCCCGTCCAGAGTCGCGAAAATGAAGAGGGCTGACCATCCCTTCACCTCAAATTCTCCCGACCCGTTGTAGACAATTCCAGTCGGCGAGCCAACGCCGGTGCCGGAAGCGGTTGGAACGGTGACCACCAGACTCTGCTTCACGCCCGCGCCGGTGTAAAGAGTGGAGAGGCCGGAGCCCTCATCGCTGATCCAAAACGGGTTGCTGGGGGCATAGGCCAGTCCCCAGGCATTGATGAGCTGCTTATCGCCTTTCTTGCCCGCGCTTTTCACCAGAGTCGTCGCGGTGTAGAACTGGCCGCAAGCGGCGAAAGCGAAGTTGGAGGCGAGCGACAACGCCAGCACAAACAGTGCGGCGACTAAGAGGTTGTGACGGAACGCACGATACATAGCAAAACTCTCCTTGAAGCGAAACTTGACGGCGGCCTGGACGTTTGCCATGCCTGCCCGCGCAAGGCGAAGTGCAAAAATCCGAACCTTGCGGCGCCACGTATGCTATCCGGGGAGCGAAACTAAGTTGTCAGAAGGAAGTCAGCGATTTGTAAAATTGTTGTCAGGTGGCCCACATCGTTTCCTCGACGTTGGCGAAGGATGTTCTACGCAGCTGGACTGATCTGTTGGACGGCGCGGGTTGGGCGAAGCGGGTTGGAGACGCGTGAAGATCGCCGCGTGCAGGGGACAAGGAAGTTGCGGCCAGTGATCGAAAAAACTTTCTTGGAATTTCGATCGCGCGGAATTTCTTTCGCGCGATCGCTCGATGAGTGTTATTGCGGAGTGTTATTGGGCGGCTTCGAGCAAGCCCTTTTCCGCTTTTTCCTGACACTCGATGCAATGGCGGGTCCAGGGCACAGCTTCAAGCCGCTTGGCATTGATCTCTTTGCCGCAGGAAACGCATTCTCCGAAGCTGCCTTCGCGGATGCGAGCCAGAGCGCCATCGACCATATTGAGCAACTGGCGGTCGTTGTTGCTTTGGCTGAAGAGGAACTCCTTGTTGTAGGAACTGGCGGCGCGATCGGCGACGTCCTGCGTGGCCTCATCGTCGGCGGTGCGGCCGTCCTGCTGATTGCGGACGACCATATGGCGCAGTTCCTGCCGCCGGGTTTCCAGTCTTTTTCTGAACGTCTCTAGTTTCTTCTTATCCATGATTCTTGCCTAAGATTCTTGCCTAACGATGATTGCTGCCTGCAATGCTGCCCGATGTGGCGCAGAAGTCGCGCCTTACAGGCTCCCATTCCACATTAGATACAAACAAATATCGTAAAGCCGGAAGAGATCGGGCGTCAAATGGTGGGGCGGGCGGTAGTGGGCTACTTTGAAATCCCGGATAAACTCACGCATACCAGGAACGCCATAACCGCAGTCGCGGACACCATGGCGAGAAATGCGAAAATCCCTACAGCCATACCAATCCAGTAGCCGATCGGTTCCTTGTCACGGCGAGAGGTGCGGCCTCTGATTGTAAGGACACCACTGCGAAATGATTTGTAATAACCGTTTCCAAGGAGGAAGGCGATCGTCGCACAAAAAAAGAGTATGAAGAGTTCACGCGCCACTTAAATCACGATTCTAGCGTTTACGCCGCTCTTTCCGCCCTCCGCTGTCCATAGGCTTCCTAGAGGGATACCAAATTCTCTACGCTCCAAAGCCGATCCGTCACGCCAGCGGCCTTTCTAGATTTCATTGGGAACGGCGAGTGTAACAGGAGCCACTGAGACAAAAAAGCGGCCCCTTTCGGGGCCGTCCTTTTCAAAGAGGCTTAAGTGGCGGGAATCAGAGGAAACTCAGTTTGACGCCGCTCCGGGGAGTAGAACGGACAGAGTGAGATGTCGAGAACATTGAGAGTGAAGTCATTCCAAACGTACGGCCTCTTTAAGTACAAAGGGAATAAGCATTTGCGGAACCAAATTGGCATACGAGGGCAAAGGCAAAGCCCATTTTGGGAACCTGTTCAAAATGAAGATCTTAGGGTGAATCACCTAGGGCAGCACCGGCTGGCGGATTATCCGATAATGCGACGCCGGGTGCACAAAGCTGCACATTGGCAGAAGATCAACGCAGAGACAAGGGCGCTATCGAACTGACCGAGTAGCGACCGTCGGCAGGAGCGAAACGCCGCTCACAAAACGCCGACCATAAGACGCCGACAATAAAGACGGCCAAATCCTGCAACCCGGGGTTCTCATGCCTCGTGAAGGGCAACCATTGGGTCCACTTTCGTCGCTCGCTGCGCTGGAAGGTAGCTGGCCAGAACGGCAACCGCCAGCAAGAGCAACGGCACCGCAACAAACACCGCTGGATCATGCGGGCGCACGCCGTAGAGCAAACTGGCCATCATGGAGGCGCCGAATGCAGCCAGGAAAACCCCACTCACGATTCCGGCAGCGGCGAGAACGAAACCTTTTCCCAGGATCAATCTCAGGATGTCACTTCGCCGCGCCCCCAACGCTATGCGCAGGCCGATCTCGCGCGATCTTTGGCTGACCATATAAGCCAGCAAACCGTAAATTCCGATGGAGGCCAGAAGCAGCGCCAGTCCGGCGAATCCGCCCACCAGGTCGGCGGAAAAACGGCGTGAAGCCAGTGACCGATCAAGGATGTCGTTCATGGAAGAAACATTAAATACTGGCAAGCCCGGATCGATGCTCTGGATTTCATGCCGAATCTGTGGTTCGAGCAGGGTCGCGGGCAGAGACGTCCGCAACACCACGCTCACTTGCTTGCTGGGGTCTTGATAGGTCGAAACGTAGATGTGGGGAACGCCATCGATGTCGAGACCGTCACTCTTGATATCCTCAATAATACCCACGACGGTCGTCCATGGCTTGGTAGGGTCTTGCCCGAACCG
>Ga0209274_10000260_pt1 | contig 39178 bp, 33 predicted proteins | sample HubBroMetageREF1_FD_188343 | JGI IMG/M metagenome (GOLD analysis project Ga0209274, IMG submission 188343) | Reference soil microbial communities from the Hubbard Brook experimental Forest, New Hampshire, USA - Hubbard Brook CCASE Soil... | ecosystem: Environmental > Terrestrial > Soil >...
TGATGCTCTCGGAGCGAGCCTGGAATTTCTTGTGCGCCAGCGTTAAAGAGACTGGAAGGTTCAGAGAGTAGCGAATGCCGCGCCGTGCCTGCGATTGGGGGGAGTCCATTGAGAAATGGTACGCCCCGGGGCGCTGCGCAAACAGGTAACTGTGGTCCATCGGGGCCTGCGAAAAAGGCCTAGGGGTTCGGAGGGTAACCTGCAGGTAACTGGAGGAGCTGCAGCGCCCGAGCCTTGTGCAAGGCAGTTGGAAGGCGCTGCAGGTGGTTCCTCCACAAGAATTTGTTAAGCAATCCTCAGCGAGATCCTAAGCCCTGACCTGCACCGACTCCAACTCCGGGATACAGCGGGAGTTTTGCAGGGATTTGATGGCATCTTCGGCGGTGAATCGGCCCATCACCTGGGCCAACTTGCGGTCGGTGGTCATGTGGATGGGGGTCGAATCCACCCGCTGCACGTATTGGGGGATGCGACTGCCTCGGTTCACTTTCACAACGAATTTTATATTGTTCATAATTTTTAATCCTCGGAAAGAAAGGCCAGAGTGAAAAGTCCAGAGTGAAAAGGTTAGGAACCGTTCGCAGGGCAGAGATCTATTTTCCACCGTCCCGCGGTTTGAGACGTCGGCTACGAACTTAAAGATGAATTGGCTTAGGTCAGCAGAGCTGAGAGATGAGAAAAACTTAACTGCCCCTTCGGGTTATTATAGCAGGCCGTTGCTCTTGAGGGTTAGCAATTTCCGGCCGAAGACGTCGATCGGGCCCTCAGCTACAGCAGTCCGCCGGTTTGTATGGCGAGAGCATTGAGCGCCATTTCCAGCCTGGTGATGGCTGTGCCGATCTCGGGATGCTCTCCGATTTTCTCCTGCAGCGCCCTTAGTATTTTTTGAGCACTGGCGATATGGGCTTCGGCCTCGGCTGGATTCGGTCTGCCTTCAGTTCGGCTTGGATCTGCTGGGGTTTCCATGAATCGCTCCGCGGTGCACCGCAATCTCTACGACAATCCCACCTACTAGCTTACGCATCTGGCGACCGGCGGCGACTGACTTAGTTCATGTCGCCGAGCGAGCAGGCGCCGGGACCGCGCGGGTCGCCGCAGGATCCGCAACCCCCCGTTGAGGGAGCCGACGCCGACGAACCCTTGGCGGAAACCGCGAAGACCGAGAGCTGGGGTTCCAGTTTGCTGGCATGGCATTTCGGGCACTCGGCCTTTTGTTTGCCGTAGACGAGGGCTTCGAACTGGTGCTGGCATTCCTTGCAGATGTACTCGAAGATAGGCATGGGCAACTCCTTCTGCTATTAGAATCAATTTATGGCGAGTTCGCAAATTCCGGATTCCCTTATCCCAGATTCTGCGGCAGATTCTGGCGGAACAGATACTGGCAAGGTGCTCGTGATGGCTCCGGGCCGGTGGACGGGGCGCGCGCCCTTCCGGGCCCGGCGCTGGCTGGCCGGCGGCCATGTGCAGACCATCGCCAGCTTTCTGTTGCCGCGCAGGATTCATCTGCCGGCCGCGGACGAACGGCTGGTCGAGGTTGCGCCCGGGATCAAGATTCGCTGCTGGTGCTACTGGCAGGGTACGGACAAAGCTGCGGAGACGGAGCGGGGTGCCAAGAAAGATCGAACCCAGCCGCTGACTTTGATCGTAGTCCACGGCCTCGAAGGGTCGTCGGATTCGCAGTACATGCAAGGCGTGGCGCGCGACGGGCTGGCCGCGGGGATGAACGTCGTGCTCATGAACCAGCGCAACTGTGGCGGCATGGACCACTTCGCGCCCACCCTCTACAACTCAAGCTTGTCCGGGGATGTGGCAGCGGTGGCGCGCAACGTAATCGAGAACGATGGCGTATCGCGGTTCGCGCTGATCGGATTTTCCATGGGCGGAAACCTGGTGCTGAAACTTGCCGGAGAGTGGGGAAGGGATGGAAATGCTCCGCCACAATTTCGCGCGGTCGCAGCCGTGTGCCCGGCGATGGACCTGGCCGCGTCAGCCGATGCGCTGCATCGGCCCGGCAACCGGATCTATGAGTATTACTTCCTGATGCAGTTATTCCGCCGCTTGCGGCTTAAGACGCGACTGTTTCCAGGAAAGTTCGACGTCTCGCGGCTGCACGGCATTTCCAGCCTGCGCATGTTCGATGACCGCATCACGGCCTACTACTGCGGGTTTGCCGGCGCGGTTGACTATTACGCGCGCGCGGCAGCGGCGAATGTGGTCGACCGGATTGCAGTGCCGGCGCTGATCATTCATTCCACGAACGATCCGTTCATTCGGATCACGCCCGAGACGAGGCGGCGCATCGCAGCGAACCAGAACATTACCTACATCGAGACCGACGACGGCGGCCACTGCGCGTTTATCGGTGAACGCAACGGAGATGCGGCGGACGATGGACGATGGGCCGAACGCGAAGTGGTGGAGTTTGTGGCGAGCCAATGAGCGCTCTCGGGGATGTTACGTCAACGAGATGCGCGCTTCCTGACAGCCACTTTACTGCTTGGCGGCGTTGCCGGGAACGTGGACCGACTCGTAAGTCCGCCACTCTCGACGCTACTGCAATTGGTTCAGGTTCTGGTAGATCCACATCCCCGTCAGCACCATCAGAAACACCCCAGACCCTATGCCGAACACACGCATCGGAATGGTCAGCCGATTGACCTTGGCCAACAGTTCGGTCTGCTCCTCGTGCATGTGCGAACTAGCGTTATCCAGAAACAACTGGTCATCCCGGTGCATCGTGAGTGTGCTCTTGTAGATCAGGAGGATGATCAGGCCAACCGCAAAAACTCCGAAGATCATCGATACGATTGTCAGCGTCATCATTCACCCCCGCAGGCGCTACCCACGATGGTCCCACTTCCAGAACCCGAAAACTGAGCAGTATTGCTCACGCGGCAGGACGATGGTCAATGTGTGGGATCGGCGATTTTTAGGTTTATGCCGCAAGAGAACCTTCTCCCAAATGCCGGTGCACGTTGATTATTGCTTATTATTTGTTATTGCTTATTATTGCCGGGGTCGGAGCCGGACGCGGGTTTTGGTGTTGCCTTGCTGCCGCGCAGAACGTCCCTGCGGGCGTCCAGGGCCTCAATCAATTGATCGACAAGCTCCGACAGCCGTTGCGGGTTGCGTTCATCGGCTACCAACTTGCACAGTTTTTCCCATTCTGTTTCTTGAATGCTCATGCCATCAGTAAGGCAAGAACCGTGCCAAACCATCGGCGCCGGCTTACAATTGAGCAGGGCTCCAAGTTTCTGAAAAACGTGGACTTAGGCTCACACCTCAGGGTCCAAAGGGGCAAACTGTATGAATTTATTGCACGAAACACTCCTGCGAGGAAGCCTTTCACAAGAATAAAAGAGTGCGGGTCGGGGCGGACTGGCTACAGGATTCAATGGATCGAATAAACCGGTAACGTAGCGATATCATACCCAAAACGTACCGATAACATCCGGTAAAGACCGTTGCCATGCCTTCCTCAAGCGAACCTCGAATTGAAGAGCTGTGTGATCGAATTCGAGACCTTTGTCGTGGTCCATTCTCCTCCGAAACCGAAGCCGAACTTCGCAAGCTGGCTCGACAACTCCGCGTTGCCGTCGGGGAGCACGTGGAGATTGCCAAGTCTTCTTTGCGGGCAAAGAAGAAAGCCATACTCGACCGCGATTCATACGAAGTAGAGTCGCCCGACTCTGTCACCTGATTTTCTCATCCAGGCGTTCAGAGTGATGATCAGAGTGACGTTCAGAGTGATCTCCAGCGTTGTCGATCCGCTTACCTTACTATCGCGCAATCCCGAAGGCACCCTCTTCATTCGAAGCATGAGAATGGCTATACCCAGCGCGCGCTAAGTGGATATTGTGCCCGGCCATTTTCCATGCCATTGTTTGCTGGACACACTGACGACGCATATTGACGACCCATATTGACGACCCATACTGACGACTCATACTGACGACCGATGGAGCGAGCGATGAGATACCGGGCTAAATTCAGGTTGACCGTTTCTGTCTTGTTATTTCTCCTGGCATTCCTTACTTCGAGCGGCAGTTCTCAGAATCTGACGGCGAACCCGCTCGCGCCCGGCCCGGACGGCCAGACGCAGATGAACGGCAACGTCGTCTACGTCTGTGCCTGCCTGAAAACGAAATCCTGCTCCTGCATGACCGAAGCCAAAATGGAAGGCCCTTGCGCCTGCGGAACGGAAGGCGGACCGCCACTGAAGGCCGTGCCGAAGGATAGCGCCTGGGCGAAAGAGAACCGCGAGGCCCTGGCGAAGTAATTGGGAGACGGAATTCTTGGTCGCCCTCGTCCCGTTCTTCGCGCGGAGGGGAGGTAAGTCTGAAGCCTCCCAAGAATACGTGCCCACGATGATGCGGATTTGGAATTACCCCCCGCATGTGGGGGTAATAAGTGCGATGGGGATTTTCCCAACAACTGTCAGCTGCCCCGCGGAATCCGGCTTTGCTTTTTCAAGGGAGTGCTTGTAATTCGGCCACGGCTTTCCTGGCCGCTTCCGCGACCGTTCCCAGCCCGTCAAAATGGATTGTCTCCTCGTCGTTAACCAAGACGCTCAGTTGTGGGAGCGCTTCCTTTGCTTTCAACGTCTCCAGAGCATAAACGGCCAGGACTCGCATGTCTGGATTGACATCGCGAAGCGTCTCAATGAGAGCAGGAACTGCGGTCTTGTCCCCGATCTGCCCAAGGGACCAAGGGACAATCATATTGACCTCACGATCGTGAAGCAGAGGGATGAGGATTGGTACAGCTCGCGAATCCTTCAGATCTCCGAACAGGTGTGCCGCGTAATAGCGATCATTCGCGATTTGCGCTGACACAGAGAAATTGCCCCCGGGCCTGCCTTGCCCTTCGGGACGGGCTGATCGGTCCTTCAGAATGGCAGCAATCGCCTCAAATCCGCGGTCGTCACCCAGGGCCGCGAATACATACGCGGCGTTTCCACGCACATGTCTGTCCTCATCCCTCAGGTAAGGTTCGAGTTGCGCAAGAACGGCAGGATCGTGGCTTTTCGCAAGTTTCTCGGCCACCTCAAACTGCTGCCAGAAGATCGGGGTCGTCTTGAATTGCTCCACCAATTCGGCAACCGGCATGCTTTGTTGGCCGGTCATAAGAGCAGGTACACCGAGAAGAAACAGTGCGAGGCTCCTCATGCGATTCATTCTGAACCGTCCTGCCTGGGCTTTCAAGATAACTGTGGTGAACAGCGATTGCACTCATCGACCCTAACGGTGGGCGGGTCGGGCCCGCTCTTCAGGCTTCGAAAGCTTCTGCCGCGAAGGTTTCTGCGGCGAAGGCAGCTCTTGCCCGAGGGTTCAGGTCCGTGCTGGAGAGCGATGGAACCACGGCAGCAGTTCCGCGCCGCGTCCTTTCGTTTTCGTGCGAACGTAGGCCAGGGCCAGCATGGCCAGCGTAATCACCAGCAGCCCCACGGACGCGCCGCCGATTGTCATTCTATGTTTCGGCAGGATCGACACGCGGCCGTAGACGAATTCGATGTGCACCCAGTAGACCAGCAGCGAGGCCTGACCCAGCAGGATGAGCGGGCTGGAGCGCCGTGCCCCCAGGCCCCAGCGGCACCAGATATAGCTGGCGCTCAGAATCACCAGCAACATGCCCACGCGGATGAGGAAGAAGCTGGGGCTGGTGTGCCAGTAATCCTGGACGGAATAGAGCTGGCGCGGCTGGGCGTCAAGCCAGCGAGCGAATTCGATCAGCACGCCGCCCGCCAGGCCAAGAGCGATCAATGCTTTGGGTTCCTGCATGCGCGCCCATTGGCTTTGCAGAAGGAATCCCACGGCAAGGCCGGCGAAGGCGAAGGCCGTCCAGGGAAAAATGGGGAACAAACCGGATTGTGGGGTTCCCAGGTTGTGCACACCGTCGATGTACGACTCGAGCGGCCAGGGGAGCCAGGTCGGGCGCCAGGTGGTCCATAGGGGCGGGGTGAGCAGGGAAATGAGGAGGGCTGTGCCTGCGGCGGTGAGGACTAAAGCCAAACGCGTGCGCGGACCGCGCCGAACAGCCAGCACCAGCCAGCAGACGACGCCCAACAGCATCATGGAGAGGCCGATAGTGTTCAGCACGTCAATGCGCAGCAGGTCGGTCCTAGGCGCCCAGCCCCAGGCGATGACGTATTCCTGCAGGCGGAAGAGCAGGCCGAAGGCGAAGATTTCCGCCCCGCGGCGGATAGTGGTGCGGGCGATCTGCGCGGGCGGGAGATCTTTCTGCCAGAGTTTTTCGGTGACCAGGGCGAAGGACATTCCCGCCAGGAACAGGAACAGAGGAGCGGGGAAGGTTCCACCCAACTGCGAGTACATGAAAAAGCGGCTTTGGCGAGCCTGCGGACTCAGCCAGGAATCGTAGCAGTGGGTTTGGAACATCAGCACGCAAGCCAGGCCCCGCGCCCAGTCGATATAGGCGAGGCGCGATTTGGCGGCGTTTAGCGAAGGCATGCGGGCTCGGGTTGGCAGAGTGCGATTGGCAGGGGTTGGTTTTCAGGGGCAGTATACGGCAGCCGGCCCGGGTTTCCGCGGATGGTTTCCCTCGGTAGCGGGCGAGTTTGAAGAAGCACGTACGGATGGACCCGATGTCATCCTGCAGGAGCGCGCCAAGCGCTCGAGAGGGACCTTGCGAAACGCGGGCAGTCGTTGTACAGGAACGAGGGACGCCTGCGCAGGAAGCGCAGGTACTCCCGTCTACCGCATCAACTGTGTCGCCTATCGTAAGGTCCCGCGGCCGGCTGTCGCCGGCCTCAGGATGACATCCGAGTGTAAGAATTTTCAAATTCAGTGGCTACTGTTTTCCGCGATGGTTTCCGCCGGAGATTCGGAGATGAGAATCCCGCAACTTTTAGCCCGCGCCGGGGTTGCATCCCTCAACCGTTGCTTTCCCCCGAAAGCTCGCATTCGAACGGCCGAACGACCTGACTTCTGGCCGATGACCTTGTTAACTTTGTGACTACCGTACAACCTAATGTGCAACAGTCTTGATCGAAGAGAGATAAGTCGTTATAAGCTAGACACAGCAAGTATTCCCGTCTGCCCCGGAGCTTTCCATGCGAATCGTGAAGTTGGTGTCGCGTAAGCTGTCGCTCGCCCTCCTGATTGCCAGCCTGTCGTTCAGCTTATTGCCCAGCGTATTGTCCGGCCTGAGTTTCGCCGCATCGACAGACCGCATCTCGGGCGCGCTAACCGGCGGCCAGACGATTGCACTGAGGGGCAACGTGCGGCACCAGGCGCTGCCGCAGTACGACCTGGGGCCGGTAGATCCCGCCATGAAGCTCGGAAACATGATGCTGCTGATCGTGCCTACCGCCGCCCAGCAGAAAGCGGTCACGCAGTTGCTGGCGCAGCAACAGAACCGGAAATCGCCGAACTACCATAAGTGGATCACCGCCGAGCAGTACGCCGACCGCTTCGGCCTCAGCCAGGACGACATGCAGAAGATCACAGCCTGGCTGCAAGCTGAGGGCTTCACCATTATTCAGTCCGCTCACGGGCGCAACTGGGTTTCCTTCGCCGGCACCGCGGCCCAGGTCGAGAGCGCATTTGGAACGGAAATCCACCAATACAACGTGGGGGGCGAGTTGCACTACGCCAACGCCACGGCGCCCATGATTCCCGTGGCTCTGTCGGGAATTGTCGCGGGCGTGCGCGGGCTGGATGATTTCCGGCCCAGGCCAATGGGCGTACGGAAAGTTCACTCCAATTACTACGCCTCAAGCCAGCAATTCGACTACCTGGCGCCGGGCGACATTTACACGATTTACGACATCAATCCGCTGCTCAACGCAGCGACGCCGATTAACGGCACCGGGCAGAAGCTGGCGGTGATGGGGCAGACCCCGATTTACCTGTCGGATATTAACGACTTCCGTTCCGGCTTTGGCCTTCCCACCATCACTTGCACCACCTCTGGCGCTGCGCCGAACGATATTGTCACGGCGTGCAGCGACCCCCACTTCAGCTACGTTGCGGTGAACGGGGGCCCCCCGGCCCTTACGCTAGATAACCTTGGAGAACTCGGGGAATCCGACCTGGACATCGAGTGGTCCTCAGCCATCGCCCCCGGCGCGGAAGTCATCTTCGTGGATTCGCCCGACACGTTTACCTCTTTTTACTATGCCATCGACAATCAGACTACGTTGGGCGAGACCGTGATCAGCTTGAGCTACGGCGCGTGCGAGTTCGACGCCAACATTGGCGAACTACTCACGGGCCAAACCGTGCTGTTTGAAACCGAATTGCAAAAAGCGAACACGGAGGGAATCACGTTCGTGAATTCCAGCGGCGACACTGGCGCGGCGGAGTGCGACGCGAACGGCACCCCCCCGAACGGCAGTCTGACCAGCACGGGCCTTGCTACCCTGGGGTTGGCCGTGAGTTATCCCGCGAGCAGTCCTGAAGTGACCGGAGTCGGCGGAACAGCTTTGCCGCTGGGGGATATCATCCCGCCGTCGGCGACCTACTGGGGCTCGCCCACAACCAACCCCACCAACGGTGGTTCGGCGCTCTCCTACATCCCGGAACAGGCCTGGAATGACGACGACGAATTCTTCGCGTATTGCCAGCTAACGGACGCGAATAAAACCTTCTGCACCCAGGGTGGCACGACAGCCCAGCCGGGCTGGGTATCGATTACCTCGGAAGCCACGGCGCAGGATGACATTGGCATTGGCTCGAGCGGCGGCGGCGTCAGCAACTGCGCGGTTCAAAACGCGGACTTCTCGGCGTGCGTGTCCGGTTTTGCGCAGCCGGCATATCAGACCGTAACCGTAGCTGGACAAGCCGGCGGGCGTTTCTCGCCGGATATTTCCTTCCTGGCGACCCCGAATTTTCCCGGCTACATTTTTTGCACCCAGAACTTCGAAGAGAACTCGACCGTCAGCACCGGCAGCAGTTGCGCTCCTGGAGGGAGTGCGGGTATCGCCGGCGCCGTGAATAACTTTTCGATTATCGGCGGAACCTCGGTTTCAGCACCGCTGTTTGCCGGTATCGTAACGCTGCTGAACCAATACACCGGGAGTACCGGACTCGGCAATATCAATGTCGACCTGTACCAGTTAGCGGCGACGGCTCCCGCAGCGTTTCATGACGTTACCAGCGGCGACAACAACGTGGCGTGCGAGGTGGGAACTCCTACCACCCAGCCGACGACGATGCAGTGCCCTTCGACCGGCGTCATTGGCTACCCCGCGGGTGCGGGCTTTGACCTGGCCACAGGCTTGGGCTCGATGGACGTAAATAACTTTGCCGTGGCTTTGAAGTCGCCTCCCGACTTTACGGCGAGTTCTTCGACGAGTACTCTGAGCATATTCAACGGGCAAAGCGCTACGGCGACAATCACGGTCACGCCCATCAACAACTTCAGCGCCGCGGTCAGCTTCGCGTGTTCTGGACTTGCGACGACTGCTACCTGTTCGTTCAATCCCGCGACCGTGACTCCGACCGGGGGCGCGCCTGCCACCACGACGGCGACCATTACGTCCACCGGTACGGCGGCGGCGAACCCGACGATCGCCATTACCGCAAGCACCGGCGTTTTGAGCCAGGCGAGCCATTCGGCTGCATCGATTGTGGTGAACATGACTCCCGCGTTTACGCTTGCTCCCACGGCCGCGAGCTTTCAGGTCACGCAAGGGGCGAGCGTGAATGCTACGGTCGCCGTAACGGTCGCTGCCGGCTTCACCGGAACGATTGCCTTCACCTGCAGCGATCCGGCGTCGGAATCGATCTGCACTGTGCCCCAACCCATCAACGCTTCGGGACAAGTCAGCTTTGCCATCTCAACTACGGCGCCCACGACCTCGCTGAATCGTCCAGTCCATCCTCTGAATCCTTCCGGTCGCAGCTCGCGGATTTTCTACGCGATGCTGCTGCCGGGACTGCTGGGCATCGTGTTGGCAGGGGGGACGCGCCGGCGGTCATTCCTGCGGTCATCGTCGTTGCGCGGCATGCGCTTCCTCGGCCTGATCGTGGTGCTGGGATTCTCGACGGTGTGGCTGGGTTCCTGCGGCGGCGGCAGCAGCAGCGGTAGCTCGAACCCGGGAACACCCAAGAACAGCTACACGATTAGCGTGAATGCCACGTCGGGTTCCGCGACCACTACCGCTGCCACCTTCCAGCTGGTGGTGCAATAGAACACGGACACGAATCGGAACAAGTCAGGCGCTCCGCTCATCCCGGAGCGCCTGTTTTTTTGTACAGCGCCCCATAATCTCTGATTTGTTTCGATGCGTTAATGTTTAATTTGTTGAAAATGCCGGGGTACTGTGAAAGCCTGCGGTGAAAGTCTGTCGTGAAAGTCTAGGTGTTCGGTGGGAGGGTTCCGTGAAAACCGTTTTGTGCTGTGTCCTGATTCTCGTTGCCTGCGTGGCGTTGCTTGCCGCCGCGCCCGCACCCGTGCCTGACACAAAGAATGCAAGAGACGAAAAAGAGAAATCTCCCAGGCCGCAATATGACGAGAAAGCCCAGCTGATGCGTCCCGCCGACTACCGCGAGTGGATATTTCTCTCTGCTGGGTTCGGCATGAACTACAGCCCCGCACCCGGCAGCCATGAAATGTTCACCAACGTGTTCGTGCAGCGCTGGGCTTATGACGAGTTTGCGAAGTCCGGAAAATGGCCGGAGCTGAGCATGTTTGTAATCGACGAGCGCGACGCGTCCAGCAGAGGGTCGATTAACAAGACCGGACATTTTCAGACTGATCTGATGGGTCTGGTCGTCGAGGTGAAAGATTCGGCGCACAATCCGGACAAATGGGCCTACTACGCCTTCCAACCCGACGGCGCAAGCGCCGACGGGAAAGCGGCCGGGGCCATGCCCAAGGGCAACCCGTGCTGGTCGTGCCACGAGGATCATGCCGCAGTCGAACATACGTTCGTGCAGTTCTATCCCACGCTGAAAGTGGCCGCGAAGAAGTTTGGAACCTATAACGAATCGCGCGAGCAGGTGGTCGACGCGAAATAGGGGTTGTTTGTCTGGGCGGACCCTCTGACCCCAGTGGCTGAAAGCCGCTTTCTTCCGTGGACTTCTTTTCGGCGCGAGTGGAACTCGCGCCCTTCCCGGTTTGGCATTTCTCCAAATTGCAGGCGGGTTCCTTCTTTGCCTTCCATCTTCTCATCTGCGAAACTGACCACTGGCGCACTGATCACTATCCACTGCTTATGGGACGCATCCACGTACTCTCCGAAACCGTCGCCAACCAGATCGCCGCCGGCGAGGTGGTGGAGCGGCCTGCGTCCGTGGTGAAGGAGATGCTGGAGAACGCGCTGGACGCGGGCGCGACACGAATTAAGATCAGCGTCGAAGCAGGGGGAAAGAAGCTGATTCAGATTACCGACAACGGCTGCGGCATGGTGCGCGACGACGCCATGCTGGCGTTTGAGCGGCATGCCACGTCGAAGATCAAGAACACGGAAGACCTGCTAAGCATAGCCACGCTGGGATTTCGCGGCGAGGCGCTGCCTTCGATCGCCTCAGTGTCGCGGCTGCGGCTGGAGACGCGGGCGGAACCGACACAGAATGAACAGGGTTTGGCAGAGACTGCCGCGGGGACGGTGCTTGAAATCAACGGCGGGAAGATTGCGCGGGTGGAAGAGGCGGGGCTGCCGCAGGGAACATCGATTACGGTGCGCGATCTTTTTTTCAATACTCCGGCGCGCAAGAAATTTCTGAAGGCGGAGTCGACCGAGCTGTCGCACATAGCGTCGCTGGTCACGCATTATGCGCTGGCCCATCCCGATAAACATTTCGAGTTGCATTCGGCGGCCAATGCCATGCTGGTCGCGCCTCCGGTTGCGGGATATAGCGAGCGCGTGTACCAGGTATTTGGCAAGGAAACGCTCGACCAGTTGATCCCAGTGGCGTCGCGGCAGATGCTCGAGCGCGTGGGATTGCCACAGCCTCCGCCGTGGCGGCGGAAGGAAACTGGCGAAGATGGTGAAGAGATTCTCGCGCCCGAGCCGGGCGAGATGCGCATTCACGGCTTTGTCTCGAAGCCAGAGATTCAGAAGCTGAATCGCAATTCGATTTTTGTATTCGTGAATGGACGCACGATTCGCGATCGCCTGATTCAGCATGCCCTGACCGAGGCCTATCGAAATATTATTCCGCCGGCGGTGTATCCCGTGGTGCTGCTGTTTCTGGAGTTGCCGGCGGCCGAGGTGGATGTGAACGTGCATCCCTCGAAGACGGAGGTGCGCTTCCGGCAGCAGAGCGTGCTGCACGATTTTGTGCGCGATTCGGTGCGGGCGGCGCTGATGAAGGCGCGTCCGGCGCCGCAGTTTGTGACCGAGATGCGGGCGCGCGCCACGGCGAGTGAGGCGCTGACTTCTGGAGCGCTGACCCCGGGAGCGCTTACTCCGGCTGCCTTTAGCCCTGGGACGATGACGCCGGAGTTGACCTCGGAGGCGCAGCCTTGGGATCCGGCCACTGCCGTGGCGCCGGCGGCGCCATCTATTGCGGCGCATGTCTCAGACGGGACGAACGGGTTTGCTTTGCAGGCGCCAGCGGCGCCACCGATTTCTGGGCGCTTTCAGTTTGAGAGTGGAATCGCGGTGGAAGCGAATGCGGCAGTTTCTTTGGCGCGGGGAGTCGATGCGATTCCGGATAACGGGTGCGCTCCGGCGCTCGACGTTCGGGAAGAAGAGCCGACGCTGTCCGCGCTCGAAACGCTTCGGCCCCTGGGGCAGATTCGAAATTCTTTTATCCTGGCGGTGAACGAAGACGGGTTGTGGATCGTCGACCAGCACGTCGCGCATGAGCGCGTGTTGTTTGAGCGCGTGCTGAAACAGCGGGCGGCGCAGAAAGTCGAAAGCCAGCGCCTGCTGATGCCGATCGTGCTGGAACTGTCTCCGGCGCAGCAGGCGGTGTTCACCGAAATCGCCGACGAATTGCAGCACAACGGATTCGAGGCCGAGCCCTTCGGCGCGCGCAGCGTAGCCGTGAAAGTCGCACCCGCGGGAGTGGAAGCTTCAGCGGTCGAACATATGCTGCACGAATTGCTCGACCAATTCTCGCGCGAAGAGCAGTCGCTGAACCTGGAGAAAATTCGGGCGCGCATTGCCGCGTCCATCGCATGCCACGCCGCGATTAAAGTAAACATGCCGCTGGAGCAGAACAAAATGGAATGGCTGCTGGCGGAACTGGCAAAAACCGACCATCCAATGGCCTGTCCGCATGGCCGGCCGGTGGTTCTAAGGTATTCTGTGAAGGACATTCAGAAGGCGTTTAAGAGAATCTAGTTCTCAGCCGTCAGCTCTCAGCTATGAGTAAGGGCGGCTGTTTTCTGGCTGAAAGCTGAGAGCTGACCGCTGATAGCTTTTTATGACCGACCTCGAACTGCAGCAACTCCGCCGCGAGAAATGGCGCCTGGATGGCAAGCCCATCCGGACGATCGAGCAGGCGCGGGCTTTTTTGGAGGAAGTCGGATTCTGCCTGATGTATCCCAAGCGTCCGGCGCTGCTGGTGCCGACCTTCATTGGCGCGTTCATCGGGTCGGGCGACCGGCTTCCGGGATGGCAGCATGCATTCAAAGATCCGCGGGCGGCTGAGGCGACGGAACTGATGGTGCGGTTGCTGCGCGAGCGGGCGGCATTTGAAGCGAATCTGTTCGACGAGAACAATGGATTTTTGGTGGCGGCGTCGGTGTTTCCTTATTTTTATGCGCTGGTCGGCGAGCGCAATCCTAAGCTGGCGCCGAAGGCGGGGTCGCGGTCGGCTTATTCCGCGCTGGCTTGCGATGCGTTTGAGTTGATCACGCGCGATGGTCCGATTTCAAAACAGAAGCTGCAGGATGCGTTGGGCGGCAGCGTTTCGTTTGCGGCGCTCGATGGCGCGTTGGGCGAGTTGTGGTCGAAGCTTCGCATTACGCGTGTGGATTACAAGGCTAGCGAGGGTTCGGTTTGGGATGTGCTTTATCGCTGGGCGCCGGATGCGGTGAAAGAGGGCGCGGGATTGTCGGTGCTGGAGGCACTCACGGCCCTGCTATCGAAATATCTGGACTGTGTGATTGCCGTGGAGCAGGCGGATTTGGAGATATTCTTTGGAAACTTTGTCGCGCGATCGAAAGTGAAGGATGCAGTCAACGCACTGCTGGCTGCGCGCGAAGTGAGCTTCGTACATGTGAGCGGGCAATCGATGCTGCAAATTACGCCGGAGAAGGCTCCAGCGGTGCCGAGCCCGCCGCCGGCGGAGCGGCCAGCGGTCGCCGTACGAGAAAGTCGTTCGCCGACGGAAAGACGACCACGGGGGCTGAAGCCCGCCAAACCCGCCCGCTTTACGCGGCGCTGAAGCGCCGCTCTTCCACGGTTAGGAGTACGGTAACGCAATCGTTCACGATTTCCCATCTGTTGCGACTTGGGCGCAGTGAAAACATGGACTGGCACGAGGCTGTCGACGCACACGGGTTTGCAATTTTGCCGGGACGCTTCTCGCCGGACTATCTGGATCGACTTCTGCAAGAGATCAGTGAATTGGCGCAGCAGCGGAGCCGGGCAGGCATTCGACACGCCCTCGGACTTGCTCCGGTCGCCAAGCTGGCCCGGCAGCCGCAGATGATCGACCTAGCGCGAGAAGCCCTGGGACCTGATGCGTTTCCATTTCGCGCAACTCTGTTCGACAAATCACCAGCCGCGAACTGGCTGGTGGTGTGGCACCAGGACACGGCGCTGCCGCTACGAGCACGAATAGAAACACCAGGGTGGGGTCCGTGGTCTGTGAAGGATGGGATTCGCTACGCCCACGCTCCCGCCGCTGCGCTGTCCAAAGTCGTGGCGCTGCGCGTCCACCTTGACGATTCGAGCGCCAAGAACGGACCGCTCCGCGTCTTGCCGGGGACGCACACGCTGGGAGTGCTGACCGATGACAGCGTTCACGAAGTAGCAACCCGTATTGCGCCAGTCGATTGCGTCGCCGCAAAGGGCGCGGTGGTTGCGATGCGGCCCCTGATCCTCCATGCGTCGTCGAAGTCGCACGAGGAAGCACCACGCCGGGTGCTCCACATCGAGTACGCAGAGCCGGATTCCGTCGAGCCGCCTCTGGAGTTAGCAATCACCTAGGAAACAGTGACAGCATTCTCATCCACCGATTCGTCCCGAAGCTACCGCGGTCGGCTTGCGCCGTCGCCGACTGGGTTGCTGCATCTGGGGCATGCGCGGACATTCTGGGTTGCGGCTCGACGGTCGGCTGAGCATCATGGCCAGTTGATCTTCCGCAATGAGGATTTGGATGCGCAGCGCTGTCGGCCGGAGTTTGTGTCGGCAATGTATGAAGATTTGCGCTGGCTGGGAATTGAGTGGAGCGAGGGGCCGGACTGCGGCGGGGCTTGTGGTCCGTATACGCAGAGTGAGCGGCGTGGGCATTATCTGCGGGCTTGGGAGACGCTGCGCGAGCGGGGGATGATTTATCCGTGTACGTGTTCGCGGAAGGATGTGGGGGTGGCCGCGGGGGCTCCGAATGAGGGGGATGATGAGCCGGTGTATCCGGGGACATGTCGGCCGACGGTAGGGCAGCGGAGCTTCGCTCCGCACGACCTGGTCCCTTCGACTTTGCTCAGGGCAGGCTCCGACCCGGTCCCACACAATCCCGCGGGGCTGAATTGGCGGTTTCGGGTGCCGGATGGGGAGGAGATTTGTTTTACGGACTTGCATCTCGGGCCGCAGCGGTTTGTGGCGGGGCGCGACTTTGGGGATTTTATTGTTTGGCGGCGCGATGATGTGCCGGCCTATCAACTGGCTGTGGTGGTCGACGATGCTTCCATGGGGATCACGGAAGTTGTGCGCGGGGCGGATTTGTTGAAGTCGACGGCGCGGCAGATTCTTTTGTTTCGCGCGCTGGGGTTGAGTGTGCCGGATTATTTCCACTGCGATTTGGTGCGCGATGAGGCGGGAGTGCGGCTGGCGAAGCGGCATGATGCGTTGAGCATTCGGAAGCTGCGGGAGTTGGGATGGAGTGCGGAGCGGGTGAGGGCGGGGGACGGGGAGGTTCTATAGTTTTAGCTGGGTTCATCAGATCGCGGCGAAATGCGCAGCGGAGCTTTGCTCCGCATGACCGGGTCTGAGACCCGGTCCTACATGAGCAATGCAGGGCTGCTCGGGCTTCGCCTTCGCAGCACGGACGAATGCGTCCGTCGCCACATGAGTTGGAGCGCTGCCCGTGTACAATTCTTGCTTCCACAATGAATGAACAATCGAAGGACGAATCGGCTCCGCGCAGGCTGATCATTGCCATTGACGGGCCGGCGGGGGCGGGCAAGAGCACGATCGCTTCGCGGCTGGCGCGGAAGCTCGGGTATGTGAACCTGGAGAGTGGGGCGATGTATCGGGCGCTGGCGCTGAAGGCAATCGAGCGGGACGCTTCGTTCGACGATGAGGCTGCGCTGGTCAAGCTGGCGGAGAACCTGCACATTCATCTCGAACCTACGATTGGCGGGAACCGCACGCTGCTCGACGGGCGCGATATTTCGTCGCGCATTCGGGAGCGCGATGTGTCGGAGGCGGCTTCGCGGGTGTCGGTGCATCCCAAGGTGCGAGAGTGGATGGTCGCGCGGCAGCGTGAAATGGGCGCGGGCGGCGGCGTGGTCATGGAAGGGCGCGACATCGGAACCCAGGTTTTTCCTCACGCCGATCTGAAGATTTTTCTGGATGCCGATCCGGTAGTGCGCGAGCAGCGGCGCATGGCACAGCAGAAAATCAAGGGCGACGTGGCCGCGAGCGTGGCGGCGGAACTGCGTGAGCGCGACCTGCGCGATCGCACGCGGGCGGCGTCTCCGCTGGTGGCGGCAGCGGACGCGGTGGTGATCAACTCGACTGCGTTGAATGAGGATGAGGTGCTGGCGCAGGTGGAGGGGTTGGTGGAGCAGAAGCGGCTGGGGGTTGTTGGCTCGGGGATTGTTGGAATTTAGGTCGTAACTGTTCTTCCGTCTCGGCTTCTTGAAGTTCTAATTGTCCACAATGCGGAATCCCACTTCTTGCGCAAAGAACGCGCGAGAAATGCGGCACCCCCGGGAAGGGGTGCTCGACGCCGGTAAGTGAGCGTCAGCCTATCTGACTCCGCTCGGCTTCGCCCTCACGAGACGGCCGAAGGCGGCGTCTCCACATGAGCATTTCCAGTTCCCAGCCGGTTCAGTTCTCGGTGGGTTCCACTTTTTCTTTGGGGGCGGGCAGGGCTTTACCTGTCTTCGGGCTGGGCGGCTCCGGTGGCTTGGGCGGCATTGAACTGGCTTTGCGAATCTCGATGCCGTCGTGCTCGTTGTTGAGCACGATGTGGGACGAACCGCTGCCCACGCTGCCGCTGGCTTTGGCTTCGTGCTCGTCGTTGTTCACTTTCAGTTCGGGGAAATCGGACTGAATCTCGCCCTCATGCGTGTGGGCATCGAGGCGGAATCCGGCTTTGTCGGGCAGGCTCAGTTGAATGTCGCCGTTGCGGCTGTCGATTTGAACGTTGCCCAGGGTGTGCATGCCGACTTCGATGGCGCCGTTGTCATCCTGCAATCGGACGTCGCCGGAAACCTCGTCGAGCCGGATGTTTTTCGACCGCGTGGTCAGGTGCAGCGGGCCGGTGATCTGCTCGGCGTGAAGTTCGTCGGAGTCGAGATCGAGATCGCCCTCGATGCGGGAGAATTCCATGTCGGTGCGTGACGATTTGAAAGTCACGGTCTTGGCGATGCGAGCCAGCTTCACGCTCTCCTGAAACTCGCCGTCGAGTTGCACCGCGCCTTTCACATCTGAGACTGAGACTTCGTCGACCCTGCCGTCGACGTGCACCTCGCCGGTGATCTGCTCGATCTTGACGGTGCCTTTTTCCTGACTCACTTTGACGTTGCCAGTCACGTCTTCGATCGAAGTGTCGGAGTGCTGCGTGTTGATGTCGACGGCGCCGTCGCGGCCGACCAGGTTGACATCGCCGCGGCGGGAACTGATGGTGACCGCGATCTTACGGGGAAGGGAAACGTCGAGGTCAGTTTCTACGGGATGGTCACCAGCAGCTTCGGCATTGGCGTCGAGCGTAACCTGGCCGCCAATCGTGGTGATGGTGGGCTTGGTTTCGCCATTGTATTTGTCGGCGTCTTCCTGATTGTCGGCGCCCACGCGCTTGCGGACCGATACGGTGATCTTGTTGTCATCGGAAGCGTGAACGCTGACCGCGCCGTGAGTGTTAATGATCTTGAGGCTATCTCCCGCGGGGAAGTTTTGCTCGAGCTGGTCGTTGAAGTTGTAGCTTTGGCCGAAAATGTTGTTGAAGTCATTGTCGTCGAGGTTGAAGTTGTCGCGCATGCCGGACCAGTTGACCCGTTCCAGTTGCGTGGCGACGAGGCCGCAAACCACGATCATGACCACCAGGAAGATTCCTCCTGCGCCGATTCCGGAGGCGCGGATGCCTTCGCGCTGGGCGCGCTGGTGCTCAACCAGTTTGATCACGCCCCAGAGAATCAGCAGGACGGGCCAATAGTTGGCGAACAGGTGCGCCAGGCGCCCGATCGACAGAACGTGCATGGTGCCCAGCAGAAATACGATGCCCAGCACGATCAGCACGAAGGGGCCGGCCATGGAGCGCCGCCGATGCGGCGGCAGGGGAGGCAGCGGCGAAAATGCCGGAGGTGTGACCGGGTTCGGAGTGAATTGGCTAGACATTTTTCACCTCGCCAGAAGAGGGCGGCTGTTCTGGATTCTGTGGGGCCGAAGGCGCGACATCTTGGGGAGAGGCTGGCGGAAAGCCCTGGAACCCCGGTGAACCACCCGGCGGGACATTCTGCGGGGCATTCGGCGGAAAGCCCGGCGGATAACCGGGCGACATGCCCGGAGGCAAGGGACCGAAGTGTCCGTCGGATGAAGCGTTGCTCTGCACCAGCTTGACCACGCCAATCACCAGCAGGATGGCGGGCCAGGTGCGGTGAAATTCCAATCGTCCCGTGTTGTCGAGGAGCATCAGCACGCCAATGGTTACCAGAATCGCCGGCCCCATCAGCTTTCGGGTACGGCAGCGCTGGCACTGGCATACCGCCGCATTGCCACCGATCAGGCCCCAATGCTTGGCGAAGATCCACACGCCGAAAAAGATCAGGACCAGCGAGACCACAATGCCCATCCCAACCTCAAAAAGCCCAGCCGTGTGCAACAGGAATAGTATGCCCAGGCCGATCAGGACAGCGGCGCCGGTGGGAACCTTGGTCCCTTCAAACCTCTCGCCGGTGCCAAAGGTTTGCGCCAGGCCGAATGGATCCGGCGCAGGCTCGCCCATCTGGATCGCCTTGGCGCTGCGTACTGCGTCAATGATCTGGTAGATGTAGAAGAAGCCGATCATGATCCCCAGAACCATGTTCACGTACCAGGGAACATTGGCACTCTCGCCAACGATCAGGAGCACCATGATGACCAGGTGGGTCAATCCTTTGGTGTACTGGCCGGTATAGACCGCGCCGACGCCGATGGGGAAGAATCCGGCGAGTATTCCGGCGACGGCAGGATTTGGGCCGGAGGACGGGCCAGGGCGAACTTTCACCCCAAGGCCTTGATCCATGAACTGGTGATATCCGGTTTGCGGTGGCGGGACGAATCCAGCCGGGGCCGTGCCTTCCATGCGCGCGGCCAGGCAGGTCTCGCAGTAAATAACGCCGCGAACATCGCGGGTACAAACGTCGCAAAGTGGCTTGCCGCAAGTGCGGCAGAAGGCCACGGCGGCGGTATCGCCGTGTGTGTTGCAGTTCATACGAACCTCCTGTACGTGGTCACCGACACTACAGGCAGATCGTCTACAGATGGAGATGGACCCAGAGGAGCGCTGGCCAGAATGAGATGGTCGTCAATCTGGCTGTAATTGCGCTCCTGCTTCTGCTCGGGCTGTTGTGTTGTGTCGTTCTTGTCGTCTTTCGGTTTGGCCGGCCGGGACTGCTTAAGACCGGGTTCCGCGGGCGCGAGATTGCGCTTCACTTCGCGCAAGCGTGCCTGCACTTCGTAAACGATCCGGATATTCTCGTAATAACGCACCACGCGGGCTTGCGTGTTGTAGTACGAGTGCCGGATCGCAGCGGGCCGCAGGCTGACCTCGCGCAGGTCGGCGGGTTTTACGCCAGCTACGGTCAGGCCCACCGACAGCGCGAAAAACGCCATGCCAAACGACATGGCGAAACGCGGCTGGCGGACCGCGGCCCAGACCGGTTCAAGCACCGACCCGAACAGCGTGGCCTGCACCCGTTCCCACCAGGAAATGCGCGGCTGGAGAGAACCTGCTGTCGCCCGCAGGCGTTGGGTGTCAACGCCCGTTGTGGATGCCAGAATGTTCGTGACCAGGCTGGCTGGAGGCTCCACCTCCGTGAGACCTTTCAGCCAGTTGCGGCCCGCCTCAGCTTCGGCGAACAGCGGACCGCACGTCCGGCAAATCCGGGCGTGGGCCTGGAAGCGGTCGAGTCCGACCCCGGTCAGGACGCCATCAATGGCATCCGTGAGCAGGAGCTCGAACTCGTTACAACGCATTCCGTTGCTGATCTGGTCTGGCATCACATCACCTGCCTATAGGTACGTTGTAGGAGCCTGGCAAGTTCCGCCCGCCCTCTATTTATTCGTGATTTCACGGTACCCTCCGGAACCTTCAAAACGGTGGCAATGTCACGGTAGTCCATATCTTGTAAGTCCCTTAGAATCACAGCTTCACGAAGCTCTGGCGAAAGCTTGGCCAGGGCCGCGTGCACGGTCTCGCCGACCTCCCGGCTGCGTACGTGGGCGTCCGGGGGAGCGGATTGGTCAGGAATTTGCTCACTGAGCGGCTGCGCGTCCTCGTGGTCGGACGCAGATGTGTCCATGGAGTCGGTCATGCGATCCTGCTTGCCCTTGCGGAAATGGTCGACCAGCAGGTTTCGCGTGATGGTCGTCACCCAGGTGACAAACGCTCCCTTGGTGTGGTCGTAGCTGGGGAGCGTGCGGTACATCTTGATGAAGACTTCCTGGGTGAGGTCTTGGGCGTCGTCGCCCGATCCGGCAAAGCGGTAGCAGATGTTGTAAATGCGCCGGCTATAGGTTTGCACGATTTCCTCCCAGGCGGCGGAGTCGCCGGCGATACACCGCCGGACCAGCATCGCGACCACCTGTACGTCTTCCACTTGCACTCCCCGGAAACCTGCTTCAAACCTGAGACTTTGAGCTCAGCCGATCTGAGACGAATCTGAGCTCCCACATGACAGTACGTGGGTGCGGGCCGTTAAGTTCTTCATCAAATCACTCCATCGGCGTGGGACAGGGCATTGTAACAAGGGCGCGCGCCGGTTCGGCGCAATCTGAGTTGAGTTCAGAGGACGGGTGATGGAGTAGAATTCGTCAAAACGTTGCTGCGGAAATGCAACGGCTCGACTCGAGGATTTCACATTCCAATAGTAGTCAGGCTCCACGCGAGGGTAGTGGCTCAGTTTGAACCATCACCGTGGCGTCATCCCGAGCGGAGCCGTTTTTCAGGCGGAGAGAGGGATCTCCCTGAAAATCGTGCCTCGGGAGATCCCTCCCGCGGCTGAAGTCCGCCGCGGTTCGGGATGACGTAAGGGGAAAGATTTTCGTGGTTCTGTGATGATTGGACAACGGCTGTCGCATTACCAGATCGTGGAACGGATCGGCGCCGGCGGGATGGGCGTCGTCTATCGCGCGCACGATGAGCAACTCGACCGCGATGTCGCGATCAAAGTTCTACCGCCGGGAGCTCTCGCCGACGAAGTGGCGCATAAACGCTTTCGAAAAGAAGCGCTCTCTCTGGCTCGCCTGAATCATCCCAACATCGCGACCGTACATGAATTCGGCAGCCAGGATGGCGTCGACTTTCTGGTAACCGAGTACATCGCGGGCATCACTTTGGATGCGAAGCTGGCCCGTGGTCCGCTTGCGCCCGCCGAAGTGATTCGCCTCGGCGTGCAGATGGCGGAGGGTCTCGCGGCCGCGCACGAACAGGGAATTGTGCATCGTGATCTGAAGCCGGGCAATCTCCGCGTGACCACCGACGGCAGACTGAAGATTCTGGACTTTGGCCTGGCGCAGATCGTGCCGCAAGCCAGCGCCGACGGGCTCACAGAAACCCTGACGAAGGCGCAGGACACCAGCGGCACGTTGCCCTACATGTCTCCCGAGCAATTGAGCGGCGAAGTAGTGGATGCGCGCAGCGACATTTGGGCCGCCGGGGCCGTGCTTTATGAAATGGCTACTGGGAAACGGCCGTTCGCGCAGCCAGTGCCTGCGCTGATGATTAGTGCAATCCTCAATCAGGCTCCGGAGCCGCCGCGGAAAATCAATCCCGCCGTGCCCGCCGGGTTGGACGCTGTGATTGTGAAAGCATTGGCGCGGGACCGTGCGCTGCGCTATCCCACGGCCGGCGATCTAGGTGCCGAACTGGGCAGGCCGACAACCCTCAGCGGGACGGCAATTCCAATTCAGCCGGGGCAGCCGTTGAGTCCCCGTCGCATCGTCGTGCCCATAGCGCTGCTGGCAGCTCTCGCGCTGACGATTGCGGCATCTGTTTTCTTTTGGAAGCATCGCAATCAGCCATCGAACGCTCAACTATCGAACTCTCAGCCATCGAACTCCGGGGCATCGAATTCCGGCCCCGCGGTAAACCGGCGCAGATCGATCGCGGTGCTCGGCTTTAAGAATCTCTCGGAGAATCCGGGAAAGTCGTGGCTGTCCACGGCGATCTCGGAAATGCTCACTACCGAACTGAGCCAGGGGGACCAACTGCGCACGATCCCGGGCGAGAGCGTCGCGCAGATGAAGGCGAGTCTGGCGTTGCCCGACGCCGACAGCTTCGGCGAGCAAACCCTCACCCGGATCCGGCAGAATCTGGGCAGTGACGATGTGGTGTTGGGTTCGTATCTCTCTCTCGGCAATGGACTGCTGCGCCTTGATCTGCGCCTGCAGGACGCGGTTGCCGGGGTGACGCTGGCATCGGTTTCGGAGAAGGGAAGTGAAGCTGAGATCGACGATCTGGTGAACAAAGCGGGTGCTGAACTACGCGCGAAGCTGGGAATTGGAGCGTTATCCGAGGCTCAGTCCGCGCAGGTGCGCGCCTCGTTGCCCTCGAACCCCGAGGCGGCTCGGCTTTATTCCGAAGGTTTGCAAAAGCTGAGATTATTTGACGCGTCAGCGGCCCGCGTTCTGCTGGAAAAATCCGCGGCGCTCGATTCCGCGTTTGCGCCCACCCATTCCGCGCTGGCCGAGGCGTGGTCGAGTCTGGGATATGACGCGAAAGCCAAAGATCAGGCCAAACAAGCCTTGGCGCTTTCGGCGAAATCTTCGCGTGAAGATCGTCTGCTGATTGAGGGCCGCGCTCACGAACTTTTGGCCGAGCGGCCAGAGGCCGTGGAAAGTTATCGATCGCTTTGGAATTTCTTTCCCGACAACATCGATTACGGTCTGCTGCTCATTCGAGCCCAGATCGCAGCCGGGCACGGCCCCGAGGCCGAGACCACACTGGCCGCGTTGCGCAAGTTGAATGTTTCCGAAGCCGATGGCGCGCGTCTTGATTTCACAGATGCCCGGATTGCCATTTTGCTGGCCGATTTTAAGCGGGCCCAGTCTCTCGCCGAACGCGCGATCAGCCGCGGCCGTCCGATTGGCGCAAGTTTGATCGTGGCCCAGGCACTGCAAATCGAGTCGCAAGCCTGGGAGCGCATGGGAGATCCCCAAAAAACCATGGAGCTGTCGGACCAGGCGAGAGACCTGTACATCTCTGCCGGAAATCGGCGCGGCGCCGCACGCTGCATCGTGAACGTCGGCGACGTTCTCTTCGACAAAGGAGATTATGCGGGCGCAATAAAGCAATTCGAAACTGCGCTGGGGGAGTTCCGCGCCATCGGCGCTGAGTCTGCCGTTCGCGTCGTGCTCGAGCGGATGGGCAATGTCTTTTATTCGCTGGGGGAATATTCCAAAGCGAAGGATTATTACGAACAGTGCCTGACCTTCGATCAAAGCGTCCATGACCCCAGCGCTTTGGCCAGCGATTATGGGAACCTGGCGAACGATTTTGACGCGCTGGGAGATCTTGCCGGAGCGCTGAAGATGCAGAAGCAAGCGTTGGCCGCATTCGACCAGGTAGGCGATCGCCGGGGCTACGCCGATACGCTGAACAACACCGCCAATGTTCTGGTCGAAATGGGCGATCACGACAATGCCAGAAAGTACTACGAGCAGGGGCTCGCGCTGGTGCGGCAGCTGGCTTACAAGCGCGGCGAACCGGGTCCTCTCGGCGGTATCGGCGATACCTACTTTTATCGGGGCGATCTGGTGAACGGCCGAAAGAACTATGAAGCATCGATCGCCCTGACCAAAGAATTGGACGACCAGGAATATGGCGCACAGGTCTCCGTAGCGCTAGCCGCGCTGGCGCTGGCCGAGAAAAAATATTCCGAGGGAGAACAGCTCACCAGACAATCTGCGGCATTTTTCGAGAAGACAAATTCCTCGACCAGCGGAGCATGGGCCGAGGCCATCCTGGCGCGCAATTTGCTAGGCGAAGGCAAACTGCAGGACGCCCAAACTGCCGCGGCCAAAGCTATAAAACTTTCGCAGTCGGGCCCTGGGCAAGCTGCCCGCTATGAAGCCGCTTTCGCCGATGCGCGCGTCCAAGCGAAGAGTGGCAAAACTGTAGAGGCGCGAAAAGAGCTGGAGGCCGTACAGAATTCGACGCACAAACTTGGTTATCGCCTGTATGAATATCAAGCGCGCCTGGCCATAGGCGAGATCGAGTTGTGGTCTGGTTCGCCAACGGCAGGTGCTTACCTGGCGGCTCTCGAAAAAGATGCGCGCGAGCACGGCGCCGGCCTGGTGGCCGATCAAACTCGGGCTCTGAGAGCCGAATCGCGCGCCGAGGGCAAATGATTGACACGGGTGGAGTTACTGCGTTCGAGTTTTCGTCCAAATATTAAGCCCGAATATTAGTCTTGGTCTTAACCGGATATTCACACGAGCCTGCTAGGCTGGAAGCGGATCGAAAATGCCTTTACGGAGGTGTTTGTGATTCCTCTCTATTCCGCTTCCGCGGTTTCCCGCACACTCACCTGGTCGAAGATTCCACGCAGCCGCAATTACGAACTCAAGTTGAACGGCGAAGAAATGGGCATACTGCGGCGCCCCGGTTGGTTCGAGACGAGCTTTCTTGTCGAAACTCAAGATGGGCAGTGGACGTTTCGCCGGGCGGGTTGCTTTGGCGGGGGCGCCGAGATTCTGGATTCGGTTTCTCGACAGCCGATTGCAAGCTTCAAATCCTTGTGGGGAACCGGCGGAGGCATGCTGACTTTCGCCGATGGCCAGACGTTTCAGTTGAAGTGCGAAGGCTGGTGGCGTCCGGTGTGGAGCGTGATCGGGCAAAGCGGAGAGACGCTACTGCGCCTGCAGGCCCGCGAGAAAACCGTGGAAGTGCCATCGAGCCCGAGATCTGGCGAAGCCGTTCCGCAGAGGCGATTGTCACTGCTGATCATGTTTACGTTTTATCGCGTGCTGCAAGCGGAAGAAGACGCCGCGACCGCCGTCCTGGTGGCCGGGGCTTCGTAGCCCGCAATCTTTCCGGCTCGTCTGCGAACAAAAAAAGTGGCGCACCGAAGTGCGCCACTGAAGGGTTAAACCAATTCCTCAGCTACTGCTGGCTGATAACTCCGAGGGTCAACTGGTTTTGGTCGGTTTCGATCGCCACGCTGTCACCTTGCGAGTCGATCTGGTAGATGTTGAACGCGTCGGCATTGACGAACCCGCTGGCGACGTCCAGGCCGGTGATGGTGCTCGGCGAAAGGATCCCAGCCGTGGTGAAGGCAGCGTAGGCGCCTGAGTCCGCCTGGCCCGCAAAGGTTGGGGTTGCGTTGAAGACCCAGTTGATGTCTGCCGTTCCGGTGAAGGTGTCTCCGGTTCCGGTAGCCGTAATTGGGCCTACAGACGTAACCACGCCAGTTTCGGCGTCATCCCAGCCTGTGGTAACCAGCGTGTAGTTGCCGGTGAAAGCGGCATCGGTTCCAGCTGCGGTCTGCTGGATGCCGTCGCCACCAATGACGTCATTAAGATCCAACGTGATGACCACCGCATTGCCGGTGCCGTCCAGATAAAGCTGCACGTTAGCGGTAGTGGGGACGACCGCGTTGTCGGTCAGGTTGGCGATCGTCACATCACCCGTGGAAGCCACGGAGTACGATGCGGCGCTGAACGGGTCAGGAGCCGGATATGTCGGTTCTGAACCGGTCAGATCGTTGAAGTCCAGGAACCCGCTAACCGTACCGCCGCTGCCGAGAGTCAGCGTACCGGCGGCTTGCAGAGCCCCATTGTTGTCGAAGCCGTCTACGGCAATCACGTACGTAACCCCAGACACGGAAGCGGAACTGCTACTGAAGGTTCCAGTATTCGCTCCCTGGCTGAAGGCGATGCCGCCGGTGGTGCCTTCGTACGTGTCGCTGGTTTCCACCAGCGCGATCCGGCTGCTATTGATGATGTAGCCCACCAGAATGATCTGTGGGAAGTCCGCCGTATCGGTTGGGTTGAGTGTGAAGGCGACTCGGCCAAAGGTGTCCGGAGCCGAGACTGTGCTGGCGGTAAGAGTCTCACCCTGGAAAGTGGTGCCCGATTTGTCGTCGTTCGCATCGAAGATGCTGCCAGTTCCAGAGATCGTTCCGACACCATCAACGTTGATGACGCCGCCAAGGTTCAGGTAGTTACCGTTGCCATCAAAGCCGCCGATTCCGAAGGCGTACCCGAGCGATGGAATCGCAGCAGCGGCCGTCGCGTTTTGCAGGTCCAGCTCTCCACTGCCCGAAGCCGAGCTGTCGAACTCGATGATCACGGCCTTGTTCGGGTTGTTCGGAGTGAATGTGGCATTGATGGTTTCAATGCCTGCGTCGCCCACAATGCTGTCGGTTTGTGTGCAGTCGCTGCCGAAGCAGGTTGTCAGAACCAGTTGCAGGTTCCCGTCAGCAGTCGTAGAGATGCTGCTGCCGGTAGGATTGATCTGGTCCTGGATTCCCCAATAAACGTCGTCGACGTAGTCCTGTTCGCCGCCGGTGATCGTACTACCCGATATGGAGATGACCCCGGAGACAAAGAACGGGCTGCCATCGTCGCTATCCTCGCCCCTCAGGTGGTAGACGTAGTTGCCATTGCCGATGTTCGGCAGCGCAGCGTTGGTCTCGGCGAAGTTGACCGAGGTCAACCCGCTCGACGAGGCCACCACGTTGTAAGGTCCGCCGGCTGTCGAGTTCGCTGTAAAGGCCGACGAGGTAGCGTTGCCGTTTACGTCAGTCATGTCGGTTTCCGTGGCCGTGCCGTTGCTGGCGAAGGTACCGCTGGCCCCGGAAGCCGGAGCGGTGAAGGTGACCGAAACGCCCTGCACTGGATTACTATTCGCGTCTGTGACGGTCGCGATCAGCGGGTTGGCAAAGGCGGTGCTTATTGTCGCGCGCTGTCCCCCGCCGCTGGTGGCAGTAAGGGTTGCCGGTGTGCCCACCGCGGCGGTGTTGGTGAGGGTGAAGCTGGCTGGCTGAAGTGATGTTCCAGAAGCCGTAGCCGTCACGGTGAGAGTGCCCGCCACGGTGCCCGCGGTGAGTGCTTGCGAGGTGGTAGCCACACCGCTCGAGTTGGTCGTTTCTGTGTCTGTCGTCCCGCCAACGGCGAAAGTGGCAGACGCGCCTGAGGTGCCATTCACTACTGCGAAAACTACGCTCACGCCGCTCACGCCGCCGCCGGAGCCGTTGGTGACTGTCACCGAAAGTGCGCCATATGCGGTGCCGACAGTGGCTGACTCAGTGCCACCTGCCGGGATGGTTGCCGTGATTGCTACTGGAGTGGTGCCGCCGCCACCACCACCGGAGCCCTTTGTAGGGAGGTTGCAACTGGTCAGCAGGCCCATGGCCACGCAAACCAGAGCGAAGGCGAAAATGCTTACATAAGGTTTGCGGTTCATTGTGCAACTCCCTTCACGTCAACCGGAGCCTTCATTTCGCTTCGCGCGGCGGATCTACGCGCAGCGGGCATGGGCGCGAGCAATCCGCGCTCGCTTCGGACCTTCACCGTGCGGTCCCCCACGGTCAGGAGCCGCGCCAGCAGGTAGTCTTTACCGTGCAGCGACGTCATCGCTCCGACGATCCGAACAGGTGTTCCTTCTTGGAGAGCTTGCTTTGTTTCCTTAGTAAGGAACGGGCCGACGTGGGCATCCACCACGCCCTGCGGGCCTGCCACCAGCAGGTGCATACCAGCCGGACTGCCAGCCGTGTGCTGGGTGACGACCTTCTCGATGGTGCCATTGAGGGTGGTTTCGTGCGCCGCGTCATAGACCGGGCCAAAACCGCGACCAGCTTGGGTTTCAGCCGGGGGTTGCGCAACGAGTGGGACAGCCAGGATCGCCAACAGCAGGCCGGCCAGTACGCCTGCGGTCAGTCGAGCGGGTTTAATACTGCAACGATTCATAAGATTTTGCTCCTGAGTCTCGGTGGAAGTTGGGGGTTGAGGTTGTGTCCTGCACGCAGTCGAACTCTGCATTGCGTCGCGAGCGTCTAGGATGGTGCTCAACGTCGAAACACAATGCCGGCAAGTTAGTTTCTGTTCGGTCGCCTCACTGGTTAACTTTTTTAATGGAAATTGAATTCGGATTATGTTTCTGGGCTGCGATGACTGTCAATCTGGCAGTCGGCATCCGGCATCACTTAAGTAACATGCGCCGGCGCGGCCTGAATGTGTTATGAGCTCGCATAATAGCCCGCGAGCGATAGATCACGAGCTGAGAGGCTATTCGCTGGTGAAGTAGTCCACGGTGACGGGATTTTCAAACAGCGAATAGTCGCGGGTGACCACGGTGATGCCGCTTTCGGTGACGAAATAGCGCTGGCGGTCGGCTTCGGCGTCATAGCCGATGGCTGTGCCTTCGGGAATGTGCACGTCGCGGTCGAGGATGGCTTTGCGGATGCGGCAGCGGCGGCCGACGCTGACGTGAGTGAACAGGATGCAGTCATCGACTTCGGAATAGGAGTTGACGCGCACGTCGGGCGAGAGCACGGAATTTTTCACCGTGCCGCCGGAAACGATGCATCCGTTTGAGACGATGGAATCGAGCGCGGTGCCGGTGCGTCCGGCCTCGGCGAAGACGAATTTTGCCGGCGGGTACTGCCGCTGGTGAGTGCGGATGGGCCACTCTTCGTCGTACAGGTTGAAGATGGGCGAGACTGAAACGATATCCATGTTGGCTTCGTAGTAGGCCTCGAGCGTGCCCACGTCGCGCCAGTAGAGCGCTTCTTTTTTGTTTTCATCGACGAAGTCGTAGGCGAAGACGCGATAGTCGTCGACCATCTTGGGAAGAATGTCTTTGCCGAAGTCGTGGCTGGACTGCGGGTTCTCGGCGTCCTTAAGCAGCACGGGAATGAGCACGTCGGCATTGAACAGATAGATCCCCATCGACCCCGCGACTCTTTCAGGATTCAGCGGGTATCGCAGTTTGGTTTCTCTGGGCTTTTCTTCGAAGCCGTTGATGCGGCCATCCTTGTCGACGTCGACCACGCCGAAGCGGTAGGTTTCTTCCGGATCGATCTGGATCGTCGCCAGGGTAATGTCGGCGGCCGAGTCGAGATGCTGCTTCATCATCTTGCCGTAGTCCATTTTGTAGATGTGGTCGCCGGAAAGAATGAGCACGTGCTTGGGCTGCTCGGAGCCAATGGAATAAATGTTCTGGTAAACCGCGTCGGCCGTGCCCTGATACCACTGGTCGCTCACCCGCTTCATGGGTGGCAGGACTTCGACGAACTCGCCGACCTCACGGCCCAGAATGTTCCAGCCTTCGCGGATGTGCCGGTTGAGCGAGAGCGCCTTGTACTGGGTGAGAATGTAAACGCGGCGCAGGTCGGAGTTCAGGCAATTGGACAGCGTGATGTCGATGATGCGGTAGCTGCCGCCGAAAGTGACCGCCGGCTTGGCCCGGTCGCGAGTGAGAGGATAGAGCCGCTCGCCCGCGCCACCTGCCAAAAGAACCCCGAGAGTGTCTTTCATTAACGGACCCTCAGATTCCGTCCTTGTTGCTCGCCGCGCTGCTTATGCGGAATCCAGCTTTCCGCCCGGCAGATGAGAAAAGAAAACAGTAGATGGTAGCACAGCCGACGAATTCATAAGGTGCGGGTGGCCGGCAGGTGGTTGCTCAATTTCAAAGTCGAGCATTCTAAGGCTGAGCATTAGAGTTGGGCACGAACCGACTCCCCAATCCGATGTCATCCTGCAGGAGCGCGCCCAGCGCTCCGGAGGGACCTTACGAAGCCCAGACATCGGTTGTACGGATGCGAGGGGCAGCCGCACCGCTTGAAGCGCAGGCGCTCCCATCCACAGCATCAACTGCGTCGCCTGTCGTAAGGTCCCTCGCCCGGCTGTCGCCGCGCTCAGGATGACATCGGGTGGCATAATTTTGAAAATTGAGCCCCTGCTCGATGCTTATAATGCGTGGCATGAATCGCGACATTACGCGGCGAGACTTTTTGAATGGGGCGCTGGCCGGCTCCGGTGCTGTGTTGCTCACATCGGCCTTGCCCCAACAGTTGCTGGCACAGGCCGCGACGAGTCCGGCGGACCCCGCTCCGGCAAACCCTGCTCGGGCAGACAATGACTGGACCGGCTACGGCGGTGTGGGTGACTACGCGAACTCCAACGGCAACACGGCTGCGGTCTTTGAGGCCGGGCACCAGATTCGCGATGGTGGGTTCGAGAGCTTACCCGTCGGCGTCATCTACACTGGAGAAACCTACGATTGCGTCGTGGTGGGCGGCGGCATCAGCGGGCTGGCGGCGGGGCTGATTTTTCAACGCAAGGCTGGCGAGGGCAAGACATGCCTCGTTCTCGACAATCATCCCATCTTCGGCGGCGAGGCCAAGCGCAATGAGTTTCTGGTGGATGGTCAGCGGCTGATCGGGCATCAGGGGTCGGCACTTTTTTGGCCGCCTTATCCCCACAGCTTTATGGCGCGATTTTATGACTCGATCGGCCTGAAGACGCCGCGCCTGGAATATCAGAAGTGGGCCGGTCCCGCACCGGAAATACCGCTGGCGCGCACGCCCTATCTTGGGTCGGAGCCTTACGGTCTTTATTTCGGGACGAAATTCGGCCAGCCGCAGGGAGTCTGGGTGACCGATCCTTGGGGTGAGAAGTCTGGCAAGAAGTTGGAGGGTGCGCCGATTTCCGCGAAGGCCCGCGAGGAGTTATTGAAGGCTCAGTCGGACTCGGCGTCCGCCCAAAAACCGCAGTACCGCGGCGACGCCATCTCGCGCCGGCTCGACACCATCACCCTCGAAGAACACATGATGGAAAGGTACGGCATCAGCCGTGAAACCATCCGAACCTTTTCGCCCGACGAGGGCGGAGGCTTCGGTCTCGGTCCGGACGCGCTCTCCGGCTACACCGCCTATGCTTTCGATGAGCTGGGGCCCATCCCCGAGGACGGAACGCAAATGTTCCCCGACGGCAACAGCGGCATCGCGCGGCTCATCGCCAAGACTCTGATTCCGGGATCGATTGCCGGCTCAACGTCGCTCGAAGACGTCTGTCGTAAGCCGGTGAATTTTTCTGCTCTGGATCGTGCCGGTGCCGCGGCGCGCATTCGCTTGGATTCAACCGCGGTATGGGTGAAGCACGATGGCGATCCCGCGAAATCGGAGTCGGTGACCGTCGCCTACACACGCGGCGGGAGAACGTACCGCGTGAAAGCGCGTTCCGTGGTGATGGCCGGCGGAAGCTGGACGACCCGGCACATTGTTCGCGATCTTCCCGAAGATCGCAAAGAAGCTTACTCGCAGTTCCATCGCTCTCCGTGCATGGTCGCCAACATCGCGGTGCGCAACTGGAGATTTCTTTACAAGATGGGGATTTCCGGGTGCCAGTGGTTTGAAGGCCTGGGAAGCTACATGCAGGTGCGCAAGCTGGCGCTGTGCGGGGCGGATTCGCCGACGATCGGTCCCGATTCGCCGGTCGTGCTGGCGATCAAAGTTCTGTACTCGTATCCGGGTAAGAGCGCCGAGCAGCAGGGCCATATGGGCCGCGCGGAAATGATTTCAACTCCGTTTCGCGGGTACGAGCGGCAGATTCGTCAGCAGTTTAACGAGATGTTCGCGGCCTCGGGCTTCGACGCGTCGCGCGACCTTGCCGGCATTATTCTGAACCGCTGGGGGCACGCCTACGCGAGTCCCGCGCCCGGATTCTACTTCGGCAAAGACGGCAAACCCGCGCCAGGAGACGTTCTGCGGGCAGCCCCATTTGGCCGAATCACTTTCGCGAATACCGACCTTTCAGGTACGCCTGATCACAAATCATCGATTCTGGAGGCCGACCGCGCGGTGGAACAGCTGCTGGATCTGGTGTTGGCGGAGTAAGCAACTAACCGGCATGTCATCCTGAGCGGAGCCGCTTTGGTAGACCCCTGGCCTTCGGTCGGGGGCGCGCGAAGCGCGGCGGAGGGAAGAGCTCCCTGAGCGCAGCCGAAGGGATCTCCCGCAAATCAAATGCAGCCGGTTAGCTGTCCTGGTCCTGCTTGTCCTTGTCGTGCTTCTCTTCGTCGATCTTGATGCGGAGCGATCGCAGGAACTTCAAATCCTGATCGTTGATCTTGAATTCAGGATTCGTCGACAGAGTGGTGACCAGCGAAGTCTTGTCAGGCGACTTTTCGCCCAGTTTGCTGACGCCGATGGTGGCTTCCAGCACCAGAAAAATATCGTATCCACCTTCTTTTATGCGGGAGACAACTTCAGAGATCTGCTCGGAGTCGGAAAGAGATTCGTTGATGGCGTCGCCGAGTTCTTTCATGAGTTGCTTGAGTTGTTGATCCACTGTGTCCCCCTGGACTGAATCGCCGGCTTTGCGTAACCAGCTCACCTACCCCTTAGATGCCGCCGGCTGCGGAAACGGCGCGCCGCTCCTACTGGTTGCGTCATTGTAGCGCCGGAGGCTGTTAAAATCGAGGCCGTGAGCAAAGTTTCTACCTTACGAAAGTTGGGTGCGGTGGCGAGAGTTGCCGGGCAAAACGCCGGGCAGCAGGTTGGCCGCAACCGCACGCTCCGCGCGGCGATGGGCGCGGTCCGCACCACGGGGCGATCATTCGGGCGCGCGGCTCACCAGCTATGGCTGGAAGTTATGGGACTGTTTTTCCTCGTCATGGCCATCGGTTTTGCGAGTGGCACGGTGAAGGAGTACGTGAAATATCATGCCGGCGAGGCAGGATCGGGCCGTCTGGTAGTCGCAATCTTTGTCACACTGACCTTTGCCTGGTTCGGCCTGAGTTCGTTTTGGAGGGCGCGGAGGAAGAGCCAGCGCCCGTGAGTCCCGGGGATCTCGCGCACTCTTGTCATCCTGAGCGGCGTTCTTAGCCGCGAAGGACCTATGCAATCCCAGCAAGTTGCATAGGTCCCTTCGGCAAGCTCAGGGCAGGCTCTTCGGCCCGCAAAAGGCGCGGACCTCAGGATGACAAGAGCGAGCAAGCTGCTCCTGCTGGTTTCGTTCGGTGAAGATCGTGTTGGTGAAGATTGATGACCGAAAAGCTGAAGACCCATCCCGATCCTGCCGCAGAGATCGAAACCTCCTCCCATATTCCGGTCAATCCGCTCTACACGCCGGCCGATCTCAAAGGCTCCGACTACGAAAGCGAAGTGGGCTATCCCGGCGAATATCCCTTCACGCGCGGCGTACAGGCCACCATGTACCGCGGACGGCTGTGGACCATGCGGCAATACGCCGGCATGGGCGACGCCGAGGCATCGAACCGGCGCTACAAATATCTGCTGGCCAACGGGACAACCGGGCTTTCGGTGGCGTTCGATTTGCCGACGCAGATTGGCCTCGATTCAGATCATCTGCTGGCCGCGGGCGAAGTGGGCAAGGTGGGCGTGGCCATCGACTCGATCGAGGACATGCAGCGGCTGTTTGACGGCATCGACCTGACCAAGATTTCTACATCGATGACCATCAATGCGACGGGGTCGATTTTGCTGGCGCTGTACGTCGCGGTGGCGCGGCGGCAAGGCGCAGACATAAAGAAGCTTTCCGGCACGGTGCAGAACGACGTGCTCAAGGAATACATCGCACGCGGTACTTACATTTATCCACCGCAGCAGGCCATGCGCGTCATCACCGATATGTTTGCGTGGGCGAATGAGAACGTGCCGGAGTGGAACACAATTTCAATTTCCGGGTACCACATGCGCGAGGCGGGATCGACCGCGGTGCAGGAAGTGGCATTCACGCTGGGCAACGGGATGGCTTACGTGGAGGCGGCGATCAAGGCAGGACTCGACGTGGACCAATTCGCGCCGAGGCTGTCGTTTTTCTTCAATGCCCACAGCAATTTCCTCGAAGAAGTCGCCAAGTTCCGCGCCGCCCGGCGCATGTGGGCGCGCATTATGCGCGAGCATTTCAAAGCGAGGAATCCGAAATCGTGGATGCTGCGCTTTCATACCCAGACGGCCGGTTCCACGCTCACCGCGCAGCAACCGGAGAACAATATTGTGCGCACGGCAATTCAGGCGCTGGCCGCCGTGCTGGGCGGAACGCAGTCCCTGCATACCAATTCTTACGACGAGGCGCTGGCGTTGCCCACCGAACAGGCGGCGCGTATCGCGCTGCGCACCCAGCAGGTGATTGCCTACGAATCGGGTGCTCCGCAGACGATCGATCCGCTGGCGGGGTCGTACTATGTGGAATCTTTAACCAATGAGATTGAAAAACGCGCCGCCGAATATCTGGGGAAAATTGAAGTGCTCGGCGGGATGTTGAAGGCCATCGAGCGCGGATTCGTGCAGCAGGAAATTCAGAATGCGGCGTATGAATATCAACAGAAAGTCGACAATCAGGAAGCGATCGTGGTCGGCGTGAACCGCTTTGAAGTGGAGGAAGAAAAGGCGATTCCAATACAGCGCATCGATCCCGCGCTGGAACCGCGGCAAATTGAGCGCCTGAAGGCGCTGCGAGCCAAGCGCGATGCCGGGCCGTGCAAGGCCGCGCTGGCAGGCGTAGAAGACGCGGCGCGGTCGGGTGCGAACGTCATGCCGCGCATCCTGGCTGCGGTCGAGGCCTCAGCGACCGTGGGGGAAATTTCCGACGCGATGCGGCGGGTGTTTGGGGAATATAAGGAAGCGGTTGTGATTTAACTCCGGCGTAAGAGCGGGCGTTGATGAAGGTGCAGGTCCGGGCTGGTAGGGATTCTTCGACTTCGCAACCGCTGCGCTTGGCGCACCGGTTGCTGCGCTCAGGATGACAAACGGGATTAAGCCGGTTGGCCTTGCATTTCGGCGACCACTGCTTGGATGTGAGTCAGCGTTTCTTCCACGGTCAGCGAGAACATTTCACGGCCGCCGCCTTCACCGGATTCAAGCGCGCTCTTCAGATAATGTCCCGCAATTTCCTGGGCCAGCGAATCGGTGATGGCGTTGCCGGTGCGCTTCTTATATTCGACCCACGCGGGATGCGGCAGAGCCACCCAAACCTTGCGGCCATCCACCAGAAACTTGATGTCGACTGCGTCGGCGTGCCGCGTCGCAATGGCGACAATCATTGCCTGATAGACGCAATGCACCGGTTTCTTCGTCCAGCGGTCGGTGGCGGTGAAGTCTGCAAACATGAGTAAAACTATAGCGGAGTCGCTGGGGCCGGGGCAAACCGTCCACAACGGCTTCCTCATTTATCATTGAATCGTGCCGACCCGGGCTCCAAACAAGACCAAACTCACCGTTCTTCGCGCCAACCCTCTGAGCCAGATTCCGTGGCTGGTGCATGGCTTCTCCACGCGCGTCGGCGGATTGTCGCGCGCGTACGGCAAGGGTGAGCTCAATCTGGGTTTCACCAAGGATGACGCGAGGGCCACGGTCGAACGGAACCGGGCTGCGTTTCTGCACGAGGTCGGAGCGGTCACGCGCGGGCGCCGCAGCGTTTCAGGCAAGGCGACCGGTTCCCGTTCTCTTTCGCTCTGGCCGTTGATTACTGTGCGCCAGATTCATTCCGACGTTATTTGCTGCATCGATTCGATTCCCGGCTTGACTGAGGATGGGCCAGGCGATGAGCCCGGTGAAGACCCGCTGACCGGGGATGGGCTCATCACCGCCACTTCCGGCCTGCTGCTCGCGATCCAGACCGCCGACTGTCTGCCGGTGATTTTGGTCGACGCCAAGCGGCATGTAGTGGGCGTATTTCATGCGGGCTGGCGCGGCACGGTGCAGCGCATCGTGGAGAAAGGCGTGGGCGAGATGCATCGCCGCTTTGGCAGCCTGCCTCGGAATATGAAGGCCGCGATTGGCCCTGGGATTCAGGGCTGCTGCTACGAAGTCGGAGAAGAGGTTCGCACCAAATTTGAATCGCAGTTTGAGTATGGAGCCAGCCTGTTTCATGAAGTCAAAGAGTCTGATCCGGTGCGGGAAAAATATCCGCTTCTGTTTCTCACTGCGCGCGCTCCCGGACACAGCGATTTGCCGAAGAAGATATTTCTCGACCTGATGGAAGCGAACCGACGGCAGTTGCTGGCAGCGGGCCTGCTGAAGAAAAATATCGAGGCGTCCCTGCTCTGCACAAACTGTCACCCGGAGTTGCTGTTCTCCTACCGCGCGGAAAAGGGAAAGACCGGGCGAATGATGGGCGTGGTAGGAATGCGAGAGTGATCAGCGGGTCCCGCGATTCTATAGCGACTGTCCGTTGGCTCGGTTGTCACTCAGCCATGGCTTGTTTTGGACGACCAGGAACTCCATGCCGCAGTGCTGACACTTCGCCGTGGAAAATAAGATTGTGGAGCCGGGCCAGGAGTATTGAGTCTGCTTTTCGCAGTGCGGGCAGGCGAACTCGTGAACGGCAAAATCGAGTCGAATATCCGACATGTACGGACTCCTGTCGGGAACTATCGGCGTGGGTAGTTACACCGACAATCTGATTTGCCCGTATCGTAGCTAAATTCGGAGAGCTTGTCGGTTGCCTATACGACCATGGAGGGTTCGCTGGCGCACGCAAAGCTGACTTGCACGAAACGAGCCCAAAACCTGCGCCAGGCTATTCCGTTTCCTTACGCCACTTCGCGATCTGCGAGCGCATGATCTCGTAGCATTCGCAGGCCGCCTCTTCCAGTTTTCGGCGGTCGACAATTTGCACTTCGCCGCGAGTGTGGGCGATCAGACCAGCCTTCTGCAGCATTCCGGCCGCTACGGTCACGCTGGAGCGGCGAGTTCCGAGCATCTGCGCCAGAAGTTCCTGAGTCAGGGGCACGGTATTCGATTCAATCCGGTCGCAGCTCATCAATAGCCATCGCGCCAGGCGCTCATTCACTTCATGCAGCCGGTTGCAGGCGGCAATCTGAGTGGTCTGCAGGGTCATGATCTGGGCAAACTGCTGCAGTCGCCGCTCCAGCGCAGGGCACTGTCGAAGCGCGCCTATCAGCGTCTCGGCGCTGGAACGGAAGGCGGTAGCTTCAATCTGCGCGATGGCTCGCGTGGGAGCACTGCGAAACCCCACCACCAGCGGGATTCCGATCAGACCTTCCTGGCCCACCAGACCTACTTCCACACTCTTGCCATCCGGAAAGACGCTCAGAATCGATACCAGTCCGCTGTTGCAGAAGTAGGCGGACTTCAACGTGTCGCCGGGTTCATGCAGTACGTGATGGGTCTTCAACCGCACGAACTCTAGTTTAGGGATCAGAAATTCGAATTCTTTGGGGGGCAGGCCGAGCAGGATCTCGTTGTGGATGGGATTGCCGTCACTGTCCGCGGGAGGTGGCTTCGGAGCGGTCTTGGCGGTCAGGCGGGCCTTGTTGGCCATAAAGGCTCCTTGCGCAGCGTAAAGCTGTCTGATTTTCGCAAGGAACCGTCACCGGTCAGGCGCGGCGGGAACATGCTAGACGAGACTCCTTAACCCTACGCCCTTCTGGAGCTTATTGATATGCGGCATCGAACCATGGAGTGTACGATGGGGCAGAATGTGCGGCGGCGTGATTTCGCTGCCATGGCACCAGAACCATAAGAATCTTCCTTTTCTTCCGCTGGGTCGGTCCCGTAGAGTGAATGTGCGCCGACAGGATTATTGTGGCCATCAGACAGCCATTAAACCCAATCAGCCATTAAGCGGAGGAATCATGGGCAAGCGGAGTCGGATGAGAGTGGTGGGCTGCGTCTTCGCCCTGACGGTGTTCGCCGTGGCGCAGACCAGAAAACCGGGTCTGTGGGAGTTGACCACCACTACGACCTGGCAACAGTCCCCTTCGGGCAACGCCGCTCCCAGCGCCGGAGCGCCGCACACGGCTCAGTTTTGCGTAACCCAACAGTATTTTGACAAGTACGGCGCCATCCTTCCGCCGATCAACGGCTGTCGCGTGACGAACCTCGTCAAGAAAGCGAACGGCGTCACCGGCGAGATGGCATGTACCGGAACCATGACGGGCAAGATGAGCCTGGAGTCCTTGTACAGTGACGGAGAGCACGCCACCGGCAAGATACACTTTACCGGATCGATGCAGGTGGGCGCGGACAAGAAGCCCGTGGAATGGACGAGCGCATCCTCCGGGGTCTACAAAGGCGGGGATTGCGGTGCGGTGAAGCCGCTTCCCATGCGGGAGGAGTAAGCCCGGACGAATTCCTTCGTGCGTGGCGCTCAGGCGCTACTGCGTCGAGAATCCTGGCGTCTAAAGTTCTTAAGTTGTTGAGGACTCGCGGTGAAGACAAGACTCGCAAGCACATTGTCATTGTTCCTGGCTCTCGCCCTTTCTACGGTTTCGGCTTCAGGCCAGGTTTCCTCAGGACAGGTTTCCTCCAGTCAAATCGATTCGGTCTTCGCCTCGCTGAAGTCCAGCAACGCTCCCGGAGCGGCGGCTCTTGTCGTCCGCGAGGGGCGGATCGTGTTTCGTCGCGGGTACGGCGTTACTGATCTGCGCACGGTGCGGCCGATCGATGCGAAAACGAATTTCCGGCTGGCGTCGTTCACCAAGCAGTTCACAGCGGCGTGCATCATGCTGCTGGCGCACGACGGCAAGCTGCATTATGACGACCACCTCACCGACTTCTTTCCCGAGTTTCCGGCCTACGGAAAAGCGATCACCGTCCGCAATCTGCTGAACCATACTTCGGGACTCGAAGATTACGGGGAACTGCTGATGAAGCAGTATCCTGACACGCCGCCTGAAAAAGTTCCGCAGATTCTGGACGCGGGCGTGCTGAAGTTGCTAGAGCAGCAGACCAGTGG
>Ga0209274_10000261_pt1 | contig 38786 bp, 34 predicted proteins | sample HubBroMetageREF1_FD_188343 | JGI IMG/M metagenome (GOLD analysis project Ga0209274, IMG submission 188343) | Reference soil microbial communities from the Hubbard Brook experimental Forest, New Hampshire, USA - Hubbard Brook CCASE Soil... | ecosystem: Environmental > Terrestrial > Soil >...
TCTACGACGTGCAAGCGCGCCAAAACCACGCCGAGCTCCGCTCGGCGGGACAGCCGAGGGCGGCTGTCCCCCACATAAAATCGCGATCAGCGCTTCGCCTTCGCTGGTTCCTTCTCGCCGACGCGTGGGCTCACCTCGAGCTTCATCTTGCCGGACTTTTTATCGGCGTCAACGATGATGTGATCGCCGTGGAGGACTTCTCCGTCGAGGATCTTCAGCGCCAGCGGATCCTGTACTAGCTTCTGGATCGAGCGCTTTAGCGGGCGTGCGCCGAAGTTAGGGTCGTAGCCTTGTGTGAACAGAAGTTCCTTCGCTCCGTCCGTCAGCTCGAGTGAAATCTTGCGGTCGGCGAGCAGGCGGCGAACATCTTCCAGCCGCAGCTCGATGATGCGCACCAACTGCTCTTTGCCGAGCGGGCGGAAGACGATGATGTCGTCGACGCGGTTCAGGAACTCCGGCTTGAAATGCGCGTGCAATGCGGTCATGACCTGCTGCGAGGCCTCTTCGAATTGCTGCTCGCTGCGCGGGCTCTCGGCTTGCAGGAACTGCGACCCGATGTTCGATGTCATAATCAGGATCGTGTTCTTGAAGTCGACGACGCGGCCTTTGCCGTCGGTCAGACGGCCGTCGTCCATGATTTGCAAGAGAATGTTGAAGACATCGGGATGCGCCTTCTCGATTTCGTCGAACAGAACGACCGCGTAAGGACGGCGGCGAACTTGCTCGGTGAGCTGGCCACCTTCTTCATAACCGACATAGCCGGGAGGCGCGCCAATCAGGCGCGAGACCGAGTGCTTTTCCATGTACTCGGACATGTCGATGCGCAGCAGGGCGTGCTCGTCGTCGAAAAGAAATTCGGCGAGGGCGCGCGCGAGTTCGGTTTTGCCGACTCCGGTTGGACCCAGGAAAATGAACGAACCGATGGGACGCTTGGGATCGCTCAACCCCGCACGGGAACGGCGAATCGCATTGGCGACGCGCTCGAGAGCCGGGTCCTGGCCGACGACGCGCAGACGCAGGCGTTCTTCCATGGTGACGAGTTTCTTTACTTCGCCTTCGAGCATTTTCGAAACTGGGATTCCGGTCCACTTGGAGACGATGCGTGCAACGTCTTCTTCATCGACTTCCTCTTTGAGCATGCGCTTGCCGCCCTGGCTCTCCATTTGCTTGCTGAGTTTGGCCAGTTCCTGCTCACCTTGCGGAATCTTTCCGTAGCGAAGTTCGGCCACGCGTTCGTTATTGCCTTTGCGTAGCTCGGCCTGCTCTTCGGCTTTCAGTTTTTCGATCTGCTCTTTCAAGGCGCGCACGCGGGCGATGAGATCCTTTTCTTTTTTCCAGTTGGCTTTGAGCGTGTTGGCTCGCTCTTGAATTTCGGCAAGTTCTTTTTCGATCACCGCCAGACGATCCCGGGAGTTCGCGTCATCTTCTTTCTTCAGCGCTTGCTTTTCGATTTCGAGCTGCGTGGCTTTGCGGTCGAGCTGATCGATATCGGTCGGCAAGGAATCGATCTGGATGCGCAGCGAAGACGCGGCTTCGTCGATCAGGTCGATGGCTTTGTCGGGAAGAAAGCGGTCGCTGATGTAGCGGTGCGACAGCGTGGCCGCCGCGACGATGGCCGAGTCTTTGATGCGAACCCCGTGATGCACTTCGTATTTTTCCTTCAGACCGCGAAGGATCGAGATGGTGTCTTCAACGTTGGGTTCGCCGACGAAGACAATCTGGAAACGGCGCTCGAGGGCAGTATCCTTTTCGATGTACTTGCGATATTCGTTCAGCGTAGTCGCGCCGACGGCACGCAGTTCTCCGCGGGCCAGCGCGGGCTTCAGCATGTTGGAGGCGTCGATAGCGCCTTCAGCAGCCCCCGCTCCGACTAGCGTGTGCAGTTCGTCGATGAAGAGAATGATCTGGCCCTGCGAGTCTTCAATTTCTTTCAAGACGGCCTTGAGGCGGTCTTCGAACTCGCCGCGATATTTTGCGCCGGCTAGCATGGCTCCGAGATCGAGCGCGACCACGCGCTTGTTCTTCAGCGCTTCGGGCACGTCGCCGGAAATAATGCGCTGGGCGAGGCCTTCGACGATGGCGGTTTTGCCGACGCCGGGCTCGCCGATCAACACAGGATTATTTTTCGTACGCCGCGAGAGAACCTGGACGACACGGCGGATTTCTTCGTCGCGTCCAATAACGGGATCGAGCTTGCCGCGGCGGGCCTGCTCGGTCAGGTCGCGGGCATATTTGTCGAGTGCCTGGAACTTTGCCTCCGGATTCTGGTCAGTCACTTTTTGCGAGCCGCGGACCACGGAGAGCGCCTTCAGAATCGCGTCGTAGGTAGCGCCGTGGCGGGCGAGGGTCTGCTGCGCGGCGTCGCGCTTGCCGTGGGTGATGGCCAACAGCAGATGCTCGGTGGAAACGTATTCGTCTTTGAAGTTGGACGCTTCTTTGAAGGCCTGCTCGAGTAGTTTGTTGACTTCGTTCGAGAACGTAGGCTGGGCCGCGTCGCCGGAAACCTTGGGGAGTTTTTCCAGCTCTTTGTAGACTTCGGACAATACGGCTTGCGGGCCGATGCCGATTTTCTCGAGAACGGGAGGAACGATGCCTTCCTTGTCTTCGAGCAGGGCGGCGAGCAGGTGCAACGGCAGCAGTTCGGGGTTGCCGTGCTCAGAGGCGAGCTGGCTGGCGCGCTGCACGGCTTCCTGTGCCTTAACGGTAAATTTGTCCCAACGGATGGGCATAAGACTCCATTGTGAAATTGAGTAATTTAGTAATTGTGCAATTGAATTCGGCGGAGTTCAATTGGTCAATTGTGAAATTTTCACAATTGCAAAAATAACGGGAGGCGCGCAATTTCTGCCGCCTCCCGTGGACCTCAGGGGCTAAAGCCCGCTTTCTTTGTGCCACTTACCCGGCGCTGAAGCGCCGCTCTTCCACGAAATACTTTCAGGGAAGTACTTACGCGGCTTTGGCGGGGGCTTTGGCTTCCGTGGTCTTGCCTTCGATCGCCTTCTCGTTTCCGTCCACTGCGCCGACGTTGACCTTGATCTGTTTCGGCTTCGCTTCGGCTTTCTTGGGCAGTGCGATCTTCAACACGCCTTTGTCGTAGGTGGCCGAAACGGACTCGGTGTCTACGGTCGTGGGCAGAGTGAAGGTGCGGGTGAAGCTGCCGTACTGGCGCTCCACGCGGCGGTAGTTCTCTTCTTTCTCTTCCTTTTCGATCTTGCGCTCGCCGTGCACGGTGAGAGTGTTGTTCTCGACCTGGACATCGATGTCTTTCTCGTCGATTCCGGGCACTTCAATCTTCAAAGTGACCTGGTGCTCGTCTTCGTAGACGTCAACGGCGGGGGCAAAGCTCGAGGTGTTCAGGGAGTCGTCGTGGGCTCCGCCAGAGTAGGACTCGCGGAATGCGCGGTTAATGCGGTCCTGCAGGGTGGAAAGCTCGCGGAACGGTTCCCAACGGGTTAGTACGGTCATGGCTAAATCCTCCTTCGGAATTTGGTGATTCGATTTGGTACAGAATTTCTGGTTCTGGAGTTTCAAGACCAGCCCTGAAGACTGCCTTAGGGCTGCGGTCACTTCATTAGACGCTTGATTAGCGTAAAAGAAGCATAAAAGTTGAGCGTTGCGTTGTCACCCAATTGTATATGACATTTTTTCAATATCTTACATCGGCTATAACGCACTTCAGGTAGGCGGTCTCCGGCACATTCAGGAGGACGGGATGGTCTTTGGCCTGTCCGCGCACCTCGATCAGGCGCAGAGTCCGATGGGCGTCGACGGCGGCCGAGGCGAGCATTTCGAGGAAGCTGGACTGGCTAACGTGGTAGGAGCACGAGCACGTCACCAGGATCCCGCCAGGCCGCAGCATCTTGAGGGCGCGGAGATTGAGTTCTTTGTAGCCGCGAAGGGCAGGGTCGAGATCGCGTTTGGATTTTGCGAACGCGGGTGGGTCGAGGACGATGGTGTCGTAGCGGCGAGCTTCGTCAGTGCGAGCCGCGGAGGAGTAATCCTTGAGCAGGTCGAAGGCATTGGCCTCGATCCATTCGATCTCTTTGCCGTTCAGCAGGCTCTTGTTCAGGGCGGCGTTCTGGTCGGCGACTTCGAGAGCGGGACGGGAGCTGTCGACGGCTGTGACCCGCGCGCAACGCGGAGCCAGATGAAGGGCGAAGCCGCCCTGATAGCAGAAGACGTCGAGGGCTTCGCCGTGGGCATACTGGGCCGCGGTCGCGTAGTTTTCGCGCTGGTCAAGGAAGGCACCGGTTTTCTGGCCTTCGAACGCGTTATAGCGAAACTGGACTCCATTCATTGCGAACGTGGTGGAAGTCTTTTCACCTTGGAGCAGCCCGGAAGAGCGAGGGGCAAGAGCCTCCAGTTCCCGCACGCGGGGGTCAACGCGCTCGGTGATGGAGGCGGGATGGAGGCGGGCGGTCAGTTCCGACAGGACGGTCTCACGGACGGAGTCGGCGTCCATGGCCTGGGTGAGGATCTGCAACGAAAGAATGTCGTTGTAGCGGTCGACAATCAGGCCGGGCAGAAGGTCGCCTTCGCTGAAGATTAGGCGGTAGGCGCCTGTATCGTGGACTAAAGACTCGCGATAGGCGATGGCCTCAGCGATGCGATGACGAAGCAGGGTCGAAAGATCCTCAACTGCCTCATTGGAGATCATCCGGACGGCGATTTGCGAGGAACTGGAATAGAGGGCGGTACCAAGCGGCTTGCCGCGATGGTCGGTGACAGTCACAAGGGAGCCGGGTAGCACCCCTTCGGCGGAAACGATGTCGGAGCGGTAGACCCAGACGTGGCCGGCTTTGAGGCGAGTGGCGCCACGGGGAGAGATCTTGATTTTGGCGAGATCAGCCTGTTTTTTAGTCGGGGGCATGAGGACATGGTAATGCCTGGCAGTTCCGGAACAACTAGCTGTCACGAAAATGCGCCGGCGGTGGCGAGTTTCCCGGGGAACTTTTGGGCGTGACTCGCGTACCAGCGAGTGTGTCATGTTCCGAAATCGATTTCTGAAATGAGTCGAAAGTCTGGTGAAATTCCTTTCTGGAGCTAAAAGCATGCAACGATTCCGAGCCGCAATCGTCGTGTTGGCTTTTGCCGTGCAGGCCTGCGCCCAAGGCCCTCAACAGTATCCGCCGCCGGGCCGACTTATCGACATAGGTGGGCGCAAGCTTCACCTGTATTGCGCCGGCAAAGGAAGTCCAACCGTCCTCTTGATGGCTGGAGGAGGGGCGTTCTCCATCGACTGGGCGTTGGTACAGCCGAAAGTGGCCCAGGACACAAGGGTGTGTTCTTATGACCGGGCTGGCCTCGCCTGGAGCGACCCGGGACCGGCCGACGAAACGGTCGAGCAAACCATTTCCGATTTGCACATGCTCCTCGAACATGAAGAAGAAAAGGGTCCGTATCTGCTGGTGGGCGCATCGGTAGGAGGCATATACATTCAGGCTTACCAGCGTGCATTTCCGAAAGAGGTTGCTGGATTGGTGTTCTCAAATAGCAGTAATCGGGTCGGCAGAATGGTGGACGGTAAACCTAGCCTGATTTGGGAACTGAGCGAGGAGCAGATTAGTTCGACGTTTCCGCTGCCTGCCTCCGCCAAAGGCACTGCACCAACCAGCGAAGACGACCCTTTCGACCGACTCCCACCGGATTTGCGGGCCGTGCGTTTGTGGCTCGAGACAAGACTGTGGGAAAAATGGGAACCGACGAAAGAAAAGCCGGATTCCACATTGTCCTGGCGAAAGGAATTCCTCAAGGAATTTGCGGAGACCGACGCTAAGAAATACCCACTGGGGTCGCTTCCGGTTGTAGTCATATCGAGCGATCCGGCAGCCCCGGAATCAGAGATTCACACTCATGACGAGGCAGGCCCGCGTCTGGATTACCTTAGCTCGAACAGCATTCATATCACCGCGGCGGGAAGCGGACACGAGATTCACCTTTACAAGCCGGACATCGTGATTGAAACGGTGGCCAGAACGGTTCGGGCAATTCGGACCGGAACTCCGCTGTCCCATCCCCAACGATAGTGCTGTTCCCCTTTAAGGTTGTTAGCTGGCGGCTTGTTCGGTGGGCGTTGCTGCAACGGACTGTTTGGCATGGGAGCCGGTGGCGGCTTCGTGGCGGGCGTGGTCGAGATCGAATCGGAGAGAGTCTAGGGCGACCATGGGAAGTTCGTTGCCGAACGCGTCGAGCTCGGCTTCGGTCCAGCTGCCGTTAAGGCGTATGGCGCCGGTGATGTCCTCAGGGAAGGCCTGCCGGTAGTCGCCTTCGCGGATTAGGATGTCGCCGATAAGGCGCCCGGTGTGCACGTCGTAAACGCGGCGGCTGGACTGGCCGCGGGCGGTGGTCAGGCACAAGAACACTTCGCCGATTCCGCCAAATTCCGCACGGTAGTACCAGGCCTGCGGCGCGTCGATTTTCGGGTGATGGCGTTTGACGCGCGTGGTCGAGGGCTTCAGGTCGGCGAGCTCTTCGGCGGGATTGAAATAAAGAATGCGCTGGCAGGAGTCGCAAATGATGGTCTGAAGGCCTGAACGAATTTCGTTGTAGGTCTGCGGCCGAAGTATGACGCGGCAGGCCATACATTTCTGATCGCGGACTTCGGAGAGGCCGCTGCCGCGAAACTTCGATACGCGCTCGTAATGGCGCAGCAGGTCTTCGTTGACGCTGGTGCGAATCTGATCGCGTTTGGCGCGCCAATCGGCGAGGAGCTTTTCGTCTTTGGCGGTGAGCTGGCGGGCTTCTTCTTTTTCTTTTTCGATCTCCGCGGTTTCGGCTTTCAGCTCGGCCTGAGCGGCTTTGACTTCCTTGTCGCGCGCGTCGGCGTTGACCATCATCTCGAGAATCCTGTCTTCGTTGGTGGCGATTTCTTTTTCCGAAAACTGGATCTCGTGCAGCAGCGCCTTGTACTGGTCGTTGGTTTTTACGTCGAGAGACTGGTCGCGATACTTGGAAATTTTGCCGCGGAGGTCAGCGATGGCAGTGTCGTACTTGCGGCGGGCGGCTTCGTCGGCTTTGACGGCGGCTTGAGCCTTTTCCAGTTGAGCCTTGGTGCCTGCGAGTTTCGCCTCGATAACCGCGAGGCGCTTGGGGAACTCGGCGACCTCATCCTGCAGACGGCGGATTTCCTTGTCGGTGTCTTGCAGTTTCAGCAGATTTTCGATGTCAGGAAGCATTCGGCATTGGACTCTACTGATTCTAGCATGGGGCTTCCAGCTTGGGGGCTGGGTTTGCGGGGTTCTGCGCTTACCAGCCGGCGGATTCCGCGGGCAGGAAAACCTCGAACCGCGGCAAGCTGTTTCAAATCGCACTGAGGCCGCATGCCTAAAGGCATGCCGTGAGGCAAGTCTTTTTTTAAATGCACCACAACCGTGGACTGGGTACTGTCTTAACTGAGATAAGACACTGCCCGTGGACTGGCCTCGCGTGCAGGCCGGGGCTGGCGCGGTGTACACTCTTTCGTTCGCCCATTGTGCAATCTACGGTCACTTCTCTCCTGCGAGGTCACTTCGTGAAAAAACGGATTTCTTCGGTTGGCTGCTTTGCGCTGTTCGTATTCATGTTATGCGTCCTATCTCCGATGGGGGCGCAGACTGTCCCCACTAAGCCGCTGACCATTGAGTCGATGTTTCAGCCCGGAGGGCTGGGCGGACGTGGGCCCGAGACCGTCGAGTGGAGTCCGGATGGGAGCAAGCTCACATTTGTTCAGCGCGACGAAAAGGGAGAGAAGGGTGAATTGTGGTACGTGGACGCGGCGACCGGCGAGAAAAAAGTGCTGGTCAGCGCGGCCAAGCTGGCGTCGCTCGATCCGGACGTGAACAAAGTCAAGAACGAGCGGGAGAAAGAGCGGCTGACGCGCTACCACGTGGCGGCGTATTTGTGGGCGCCGGATTCGAAGCATTTAATCTTCGATTCGCAGGGACAGTTGTGGCTCTATGACTTGGGAACGGAGACGGCGGTGCAGTTTACGTCCGCAGGCGATCCCAGCGGCGATCCGAAGTTTTCACCGGACGGCGCGCACCTGGCTTATGTGCGTAAGCACAATTTGTATGTTCGTCCGGTGAGCGGCAACGATGAAAAGCAGCTGACAAAGGACACGGCCGACGATCTCTTCAATGGCGATATCGATTGGGTATACGCGGAAGAGCTGGGGGTGCGCAGCAACTATTTCTGGTCGCCGGAGAGCAAAGAGATCGTGTTCCTGCACATGGACGAGAGCAAGGTGCCGACCTATCCCATTACGGACTGGATGCCGACGCACCCGAACGTGGAGAACGAAAAATATCCCAAGGTGGGCGATCCGAATCCGGTTGTGAAGCTGGGCGTGGTCGACGCCGAGAAAGGGAAGACACGTTGGATTTCTCTGACGAGCGACCCGGAGGCCTACATCCCGCGGTTTGGCTGGGTGCGTGAGGGAGTGATTTGGGCGGAAGTGCTGAATCGCACCGAAGACAAGATGGACCTGTATTTCGTGGACGCGAAAACCGGCAAGTCGCGGATTGTGCTGACCGAAACCACGCCGGGCGCGTGGATCGATTTTGAGCACGTCGAAGTTCGTTTCCTGAAGTCGAGTGGGCAGTTTCTGTGGCCGAGCTGGCGCGATGGCAACATGCATTTGTATCTTTACAGCTTTGACAAACAGAATCCAATGGCAGCGGACGCCAAGCTGGAACGCCAGCTGACCCACGGAGATTTTGAAGTGCTGGGAATCTCGGGCGTTGACGAGGCCGCCGGGACGGTGTTTTTCGAGGCGAACAAGGATGATCCGCGACAAGTGCACGTTTTCTCGGCGCAGCTCGATGGATCAGGATTCAAGGCGCTGACGACAGAAGAGGGAATGCACTTCGCCAGTTTCAGCGACGACGGGAAGCGTTATACGCACACGTCTTTCGGGCCGCAGAGCGCGCCAGTCACCACGTTGTGTGCCGTGGGAGGGTCGTGCAACCCGGTCTGGGCGGCACGCAATGAAATTGCCGAGTATGGGCTGCGTGCGCCGAAGTATCTGGAGTTTAAGGCGGACGACGGAACGACCCTATACGGCCGGTTGTTGTTGCCACCGGACGCGCCAGCCAGCGGGAAGATTCCTCTCATCGTGAACATTTATGGAGGGCCGGCGGGGCAGATGGTGAGAAAGTCGGCGCCCGATGCCTTCGACGAAATTCTGGCGCGGAAGGGATTTGCGATTTTCGCGGTAGACAATCGCGGGACGCCGGGGCGCGACCGCAAGTTTCAGACGGCGATCCGGCATGAGTTTGGCGCTATCGAATTAAAAGATCAGCTGACCGCGCTGGACCAGCTCTACGCGCAGTATCCGCAGCTCGATAAGGACCGGACCGGCATCTGGGGTTGGTCGAATGGCGGATCGATGACGCTCTATGCGATGACACATTCGGATCGTTTTCGCGCGGGGGTGGCGGTGGCTCCAGTCACCAGTCAGCTGAACTATGACTCGATCTACACCGAGCGCTACATGGGGCTGCTCGCCGACGACAAGGCGGGATACGAAATGTCCGACGTGACACGCAATGCCGACAAGCTGCATGGGGCGTTATTGCTGGTACATGGGACCAGCGACGACAACGTGCATTTTCAGAACAGCATTCAGATGATCAACGCGCTGATCAATGCCAACAAGCAGTTCCGGCTGATGATCTATCCCAACAAGACGCACAGCATCGCGGGAAAAGATGCGCGAGTGCATCTGTTCACGATGATTGAGGATCACTTTGAGCGGGAGCTGAAAGGCCAGTAATCAGTTGTCAGTAAGCCTGCGATGGGACTTTACGGCGGCTTCGGTGAATCCGCAGCCGCTTATTTATGCCTGCCGGAACCCTTGCGCGGAGTTTCCTTCGACGAGGTCTCTTTGGACGAGCTCTCTTTTGAGGAACTTTCTTTGGATGAGCTGTCTTTCGACGAAGTTTCCTTCGACGAGCCTTCTTTCGAACTGCTATCGGACTTGGCTTTGTCGTCTTTCTTCTCTTTCGAGGAGGAATCTTTCGACGACGAATCGCCGCCCGAGGATCCGGGAGAAGATGACTTCTTCGCGTAGTCGGTGACGTACCACCCGGTGCCCTTAAACTGCACGGCGGGGGCGGAGATCATCTGCTCTACCTGGCCGCCGCATTCGGGGCACTTCTTGACCATCCTGTCAGAGAACTTCTGGATTTTTTCGAAGCGGTGACCGCACTTCTTACATTCGTATTCGTAAAGAGGCATGAGTGTGAGACGGTTTGAGGGACAACTGCGTCAGCTTGATTCTAGAGGTGGCCGCCGGGTGGCGTCAATTTGGCCGGGTTCGTTGGAGCGTTGTGCTGACAGCGGTACATCCTGCACAAGGATCGCTTTTGACATAACGATAGAACCGAGCCTGCCCTCGATTGACCCAGTACGGAGCTTCGTAGTTATCAATCCCAGGCCCTGCACTCATGAAGCTAAAGAAGACATGTTTCGATGGCCTGACCACAATTCCCACATGCCCGCTCCACACGATCAGGTCGCCAGGCTGCGGGTGCGAGACCCGCTGAAACCCTTGGACGCCGGCGTAGAGATCGTCGGAGCTGGCGTAGACATAGGGAAAACCGGCGCGTTCGTAAATCGCATGCACCAGGTGAGAACAATCGTGTCCTGCATAGCGACGCACTTTCGGGTCGAGCGCAGCCGAGATCACGCCCAGACCGTCGTCCGGAGTGAGTGTCCGAATCGGGTTTCGTGCGTGGCTTCCACTCGCGCTCGGCGGCGTGGCGTTTGAAGTTCCGGCCTGGCGAGTTGCCTGCTGTGCGGAGCAGACAGTGAGAGCAAGCGCACAAAGCAGAGCCACGATCGCGGGTTTTGCCCGAGTCAGCATCACTTGGAGTTTGATGCAAAACTCGCCTTAAGGGGAGGTTACTGTTGTGTAGGACCGGATCGTGGAGAAGCGCACCGGCCTAGCTGGGGGCTCTCATCCCAGGAGGCGTTTCGGCGCGGTGTTGCGCCAGGCGGCGTGCAAGGCTTTGCGGAGCGTCGCTTTCTTCGCGGCTTTGAGATGGACAGTGGTGGCGCCGCGGCGTCCCCAGGCGCCGTTGACGGGGACGAAGACTTCCGGCTCATCTTTCGAGAAATAGTGTTGCTGCTCGGGAGCGAGCTTGACCATGGCGCTCGACTTGTCGGGATGGCTGAGGGTGGCGAAGATTTTTCCGGCCACACGGAAGTCGGGATGATCCATATGCGAACATTCTTCAGCCTCAGGGAGTGCGAGAGCGAGTTTGCGGAATTCGTTGGCGGTCATGAGGCGGCGGCTCCGTGCGTAACTTAGCATAAAATGCAGGCGGTCCAGAGTTGAAGTGAGCAGCCTGTCGAGTTTCGCTCGACCGGACAGCCGGGGGCGGCTGTCCCCACATGAGCGGTGGTAGACTTCGGGCGATGAAGGACGCTGCTGTAGGCCCGGCGCTGTACCTGGTGGGTACACCGATCGGGAATCTAGAAGACATCACCTTGCGGGCACTGCGCGTGCTGAAAGAAGTCGACGTGATTGCCTGCGAGGACACGCGGCAGACGCAGAAGCTGCTCAATCATTATGCGATCACGACGCGCACCACCAGCTATCACGAGCACAACGAGATGACGCGGTCGGCTGAACTAGTGAAAGAAATGCAGGAGGGCGCGAGCGTCGCGCTGGTGACCGATGCGGGCATGCCGGGGATTTCCGATCCCGGCTACCGGCTGATTGCGCTGGCGATTCGGCATCATGTGCCGGTGGTGCCGATTCCGGGGGCTTCGGCGTTTCTGGCGGCGCTGGTGGCGAGCGGACTGCCTACGGATTCGTTTCGCTTCAGCGGATTTCTTCCCGCCAAGCGTGGAGAACGGCGAGCGGCGCTGGAAGCGGTGAAGAGTTCGCCGCGCACGCAGGTGTTCTATGAAGCTCCGCATCGGGTTGTCGAGGCGCTGGAGGATGTCTGCGAAGTTCTGGGAGCATCGCGGCATGTGGTGATCGCGCGCGAAGTAACCAAGCTGCACGAAGAATTCCTGCGCGGCCGCGCGGGCGAAGTGCTCGAAAACCTGAAGGCTCGCGAAGTGGTGAAGGGCGAAATCACGCTGCTGATCGGGAAGTCTGAGCGCGACGATGCTCGTGGAGCGGGGGACGCCCCCGTCCGCCTGTCTGTGAAGCAGCGAGTGGCGCAGATTATGGCCGAAGAAAAAGTCGACGAGAAAGCCGCCCTGAAGAAAGTGGCGAAGGAACGAGGAGTGTCGAAGAGCGAGCTATACCGCGAGCTGCAGAGGCAACAATAACCAGAGGTAACGTTGCTACTCTGCGGGCGCTGCCCTACGATGCGAGCTATGTCCCAGTCAATTTCGATGTCAATGTTGATCGTCCTGCTGCTGGGCTCGTGCGCCGCCACAGCCTTTGCGCATGCCCAAGATGACGGCGACGACAAAAAGATCGCATGCTACACCTTCCCGAAATCGACTGAGTCGTACAAGAAGAAGTTATGGGACGGGTACGAGATTTCGCTCGGGCCCGCGCGTAACGCGTCCGGTGGCGGAGGCGACGACTGCACTGCGGCGATCTACAACCGGGCCGGTAAGGTGGTCTTCCGCACCACTGGATTCGGCGTGATCTTCGATCAGGAACATACCGGCATGGACTTCGACGGCGACGGCAAAGGGGAAGTTGTATTCGAGACCGACCAGGCTGGAGGCGCGCACTGTTGCTGGGTCTACAACGTGGTCACCCTCTCTCCCAAGCCGCATCGGCTGTTCGATATCGGCGAGGGAGCGGCGGTCGATTTCGTGAAGGATAAAGACGGCCGGGTAACGATCTGGGACCGGGTGGGAGGAACCTACGAATATATTTCGGGCGCGGCCAGGCCTTATGCCGAGCGAGCACTTCGCTTCGAAGGCACGCTGGTGGATGTGACACCCGAGTTCTGCGGCAAGCTGCTCAGTGCCGACAATCCTGACTACAGCTACTGGATGAGTACGTTGGCCGCGGAAAACATCAGGAAGCTTCAGGGCGCGAAGTTAAAGCCCGCGGGGCAGAATGAGGCCGAAGAAATCGCCAGCGCGCTTTTGGCAAGAGCCGAACAGAAGGTACTCTGCCGGAAGTATGACGATGCTCTGGCCGACTTGAATCTGTGGCCAGAAGATAGCCGCAATGAGATGAAGAACAATTTCGCAGCGTCGATCAAAGAATACAGTCCGGAGTTCGCAGCGCACTTGGAAACAAAAGCGTCGCCTAAGTAGAACATTTCGTGGGCATCGCTCGACTGGGCAAGCCGAGGGCGACTGTCCCCGACATAGACCTTTACCGCTGCCGCTACTTCCCAGCCAACTCCTTCTTCACGATCTCACTAACGATCTTCCCATCCACGCGCATGCCGGCGGCGTTGAATCTCGCCATCGCGTTCTTCATGACTGTGCCCATTTCTTTCATGGTGGGCGCGCCCATTTCGGCGATGGCGGCTTTGACTCCGGCGATAATTTCCGCTTCGCCGGCCGCTTTCGGCAGATAGGTTTCGATCAGGACGATTTCGGCGGCTTCTTTGTCGGCCATTTCCTGGCGTCCGCCCTTGGTGAACTGCTCGACGGATTCTTTGCGCTGCTTGATCAGCGTGGTCAGCACGGCCTGGGATTCTTTGTCGTCGAGCGAGGCCATTTTCTCGACCTGCTTGAGTTGCAGCGCGCTCTTGACCATGCGGAGGGTCGAGAGGCGGGCTTCGTCCTTGGCCTTCATGGCGGTGACGATGTCTTTTTGGATCTGTTCGGCAAGGCTCATGAGGAGATTATACGTGGGTGAGCGCTCGATCATCTCAGGGGCTGAAGCCCCGATGAATCTGGGAGGTGCTGACGCAGCGCTAAAAGCGCCGCTCTTCCACAGTGAATCCCAAGTGAATCCCACTTCTCGCAAAAGACGCGAGAAATGGGGCACCCGGCGCGCGCTTCCGGTAAACTAGAAGACTAAATCCTTCATAAAGGAATCTGACTATGTTGCATAAGAATCGTCTTTTTACTCCGGGGCCAACGCCGTTGTTGCCGGCGGCGCAGACCGCCATGGCTTCATTTACCGCGCATCATCGGACGGCTGATTTTCGGGAACTGTTTCAGCGCGTGCTGGGCGACATGAAGGAATTTGTCGGCACGAAGAACGATGTCCTCGTGCTGGCTTGTTCGGGCACGGGCGTGATGGAGGCGTCGGTATCGAACCTGACATCACCGGGCGACAAGGTGCTGGTGCTGACGGCGGGCAAGTTCGGCGAGCGCTGGACGGGGCTGGCCAAGGCCTTCGGCTGCAACGTGGACGTGCTCAGCGTCCCGTATGGCGAGACGCTTGCTCTGGAGGAAATTCGCGCTAGGGTGACCCCTGATATCCGCGCCGTGTTTGTGCAGGCGACCGAAAGCTCCACGGGAGCCCGGCATGACATTGAAGGCATCGCGAAAATTGTGCGGGCGCATGGCGACACATTGCTTGTCGTGGATGCGATTACAGGCTTAGGGACCACGCATCTCGATGTCGATGGCTGGGGCGTGGACGTGATTATCGGCGGATCGCAGAAGGCGTTGATGATGCCTCCGGGCCTCGGGTATTGCGCGGTCAGCGAGCGGGCGTGGAAGCGCATGGATACGACGACCTCGCCGCGCTATTACTTCGACCTGCGAAAAGAGCGGAAGTCGGCAGCAAAGGGCGAGTCGGCCTACACACCGGCGACGTCTCTGTTCGCAGCCCTGGGCGCCGCGCTGGAGTTTGTGCGCGGCATGGGCAACGGCGATCTAGCCAAGGGGCGGGAGGAACTGGTCAACAATGCTGAGCAATGCGCGGAGATGACGCGCGCGGGAGCGAAGGCACTGGGATTGAAACTCTATGCGTCTTCGCCGGCGGCCGCTCTGACCGCGATCTGCGCGCCGGAAGGCGTTGACTCCAGCAAGATTGTGAAGGAATTCCGCGAAGCGTTCGACGCCGTCGTCGCCAACGGACAGGGCGAGATGAAGGGCAAACTGTTCCGCATCGCGCACATTGGATACTACGACTATCTCGACACCATCGGCATTCTAGGCGCGCTGGAACACGTGCTCGCGCGCGTCACCGACAAGACTGTCGAATATGGCGCGGCGGTGCGGGCAGCGCAGGAAGTCTACGCCCGCACCGAGTCGGCGAAGCGACAGTTGGTCGGCGCCTGAAGCTGCCCGAGCCTGCATCCTAGTTGATGGTGAAGTTCATGGCGGTCGACGTCTCGGCCAGCGTCGCGCCGCTTCCGTAGGTGCCCGTGCCCGGTTTGCCGGGGTTGGTCACGGTGACCGTGACGGTGCCGGAGGCCGCGACGGCAGCAGCCGGAACCGCGACGGTGAGTTGGCCGCCGCTCACATAGGTGGTGTTGGCGGTTTGCGCGACGCCATTCCAGTTCACCACCGCATTCGCGTTGAAGTTGGTTCCGTCGACGGTGAGAGTGAAGCCAGCGCCGCCCGCGGTCGCCGAGTCAGGATTCAGTTGCGAGATGGCGGGCATGGTCCCGACGGCCGGCGGGGTGGTCTTGGCGCTGTAGCCGCACGCGACGCTGAGAGCGATCAGGATCACGAGGATACTGGTGGTGACAGGTCTGAGTATTTGAAGCGTTTTCATATTGTTCTCCCAAGGGCAGGGGCCCGGTGAGAGCGAGTGTAGAAAGTCGGGTTGAGGGGAGTGTCAGAAGAGTGTCACTTTTCTGTCATTTTCCGGTCACGTTAAAGTTGCGTTGTAGTTACTAGTTTGTCAGGTCATTGTCGGGCAGGTTTTTAAAACAGGAAATTCATACAAAGGAACTCATTCGTGAAAATTATCGTAGCGGAAAAGATTTCAGCGTCAGCCGTGGCGCAGTTGCAGGAGCCCGGATGGACCGTGCTCACCGCGGATCAACTCGACGGCAAGCTGGAGGAGCATCTGGAGACGGCGGATGCGCTGATTGTGCGCTCGGCAGTGCAGGCCGACGCTAAGCTGCTGGAGCACGCGAAAAAGCTCCGCGTGATCGGGCGTGCTGGAGTCGGCGTGGACAACATCGATCTCGAAGCGGCGACGCACAAAGGCATCGCGGTCATGAATACGCCGGGCGCCAACGCCGTGGCTGTCGCCGAGCAGACACTCGGCATGATGCTGGCCATGGCCCGACATCTATGCCGCGCCGACGCTCTGATGCATGCAGGAAAGTGGGAGAAAAAATCGCTGCAAGGGACGGAGCTGCGCGCGAAGACGCTCGGCATTATCGGGCTGGGACGAGTCGGCATGGAAGTGGCGCGACGGGCGCACGCGTTCGGCATGGAGTTGGTCGGGCACGATCCGTTTGTGTCGGTGGCGGTGGCGAAGGAGCAGGGGATCCGGCTGGCGGGACTGGAGGAACTCTATGCCGCGGCGGATTACATTTCGCTGCACGTCGGGCTGACGCCGCAGACTGCGGGGATGATCAACGAGGCGTCCATCGCGAAGATGAAGAAAGGTGTGCGGCTGGTGAATTGCGCGCGCGGCGAGTTAGTGAATGAGGCTGACCTGGCGCAGGCGCTCAAGACCAAGCAGGTCGCGGCGGCGGCGCTGGATGTTTTCGTTGAGGAACCGCTGAAGAACTCGCCGCTCACCGCTCTGGAAAACGTTCTGCTCACGCCCCATATAGGTGGTTCGACCTTCGAGGCGCAGGAAGCCGTGGGCGTGCAGATTGCGCAGCAGGTGAAGGAGTATTTGAAGCACGGCGTGATTCAGAACGCGGTGAACGTGCCGTCGGTGTCGGCGGAAGAGTATGCGACTATGCAGCCTTATATCGTGCTGGCGGAGCGCATGGGGGCTTTTCTGGCGCAGGTTTCGGAAGGCTCGCTGGAAGAAATTTCGATTCGCTACAGCGGGCATATTGCAGAATGGAAAACCGAGCTCATTCGTAACGGGGCGGTCAAGGGAATTCTGAATGAGGCGCTCGAGGAAAAAGCGAATCTGGTGAATGCGGCCACGATTGCCGAGGAGCGAGGATTGCGCGTGCTGGAATCGCACAAGGCCAAGGCTTCGACCGGAGGCGCGGGGAGTGTGCTCTCGATTTTTCTGAAAAGCTCGACGGAAGAGCACATGGTGAAGGGTGCGGTGCTGCACGGGGCCGCACCTCGGTTGCTGCACGTGGATGGCATCGACGTAGAAGCGCCTCTGGAGCGCAACCTGATTTACCTGCGCAACCGCGACGTGCCCGGTGTGATTGGCAGAGTGGGCACAATTTTAGGGGAAGAGTCGATCAACATTGCCGACTTCTCGCTGGGGCGACGTAGCGCGGGGAAAGAGTCCGATCAGCCGCGCGAGGCGATTGCGGTGGTCCACGTAGACGGGCTCGTGACCGAAGGAGTGTTGGCGAAGTTGCGGACGATTCCGGCGGTGCACAAGGCGAAAGCAGTCAGATTGTTTTGAGTCGTCTAAAGTCGAGCGGAAGCCAGTACGACGACCACCGGGGGCTGAAGCCCTCATAAATCTGAGTGCTTAACGCGGCGCTGAAGCGCCGCTCTTCCACGGTCACGCACACATCCACGGTCGACCGTACATCCGAAGGCTTTCATCCGCGAAGCTTTCGCCCAGCCTGCTACGATTCCGTGTCCTCGCGCTGCAGCTTGCGGGTTTCGGCCAGCAGGGCCATGGAGTGCATAAGGTTTTGTAGTGTGACGATGCCGATCAGGCGCTGGTCTTCGACCACGGGGATGATGCTGGAGTTGCGAGCGGTGAGTTTGCGGAAGGCTGAGCCCAGCGAGTCCTGGCGCAGCGAGACTTCGAAAATCTTGTTCATCACTGCTTGCACGTAACCATTGCCTTCCGCGCGCAGAGCATCGAGAATGCGCTGCTTCGAAATCACTCCCACCATATCCATGCCGCGAACCACGGGAAAATCGTCCTGCAGGGAATGAACGGCTTTCTCCAGCGCGTCTTCCAAAGTGTCGGCGGGCGAGAGCGTCGCGAAGTCGGTGAGCATGACTTCTTCGAGCCGGACATTATCGAGCACAGACTGGAACACCAGGGCACGCTCTTCCAGCTGAGCGGCAGAAAAAACGATGACGCCGACCATCGTGAGCCAGCTGTCGCTAAACAAGCCCGCGATCATGAGGACCATGGCGATGGCGTTGCTGATGGAAACAGCGCGTCGCGTCGCGGCGGAAGCGTCGAGCGTGCGCGAGAAGAATGCGCGCAGGATGCGCCCCCCATCGAGCGGATACGCGGGCATGAGATTCAAGATCGCGATCCAAAGATTCGCCCACACCAGGCTTTTCGGCAGGTTGGTGGCTTGCAGGAAGGGCCACTTAAACAGCTCGACCTCACGCCCCGACGCAGTGACAACAGCGGCAGTGAGGCAGGCGAGCGCGAGGCTCACCAGCGGTCCAATTAATGCGAGGCGGATTTCCCGCCGCCATAGCAATGCCGCGGGCCGCGGCTTTTCGGCTCGCGACTCGTCATACAGCGCAACCCCGGTCAGGGGCAGCAGAATCACTGCCTTGGGAATCAGGCCGAAGCGGCGCGCCGCCAGCATGTGTCCGCATTCATGGGCGGCGACGCAAGCCAGCAGAATGCCCACGATGGCCAGGTCGCGAGGTCCGGTCGCGTTGTCCTTCCGTATCGCGTAATCCGTCCAGAAGATAAACATGGGCAGGAGGAGAAACGTGAGATGAATGCGGACATCCACGCCAAACAGGCGTCCTACCGGAATGGACCAGCTTCGCATATGGCTTCGTTACTCTATATTCTACATGGATGGATATAGTGAGTGCGGCATCCAACAGTACAGAGCCATGCGAGTGATCGCGGGAAAATATCGAAGCCGTCCGCTGCGCTCGCTGCGCGGGATGGACGTGCGTCCCACGTCGGACCGACTGCGGGAGACATTGTTCAACGTGCTGACGGCGGGGAATCCGGCGGCGCTGGAGGGCAGCGTGTGGCTTGATCTGTTCGCGGGCACGGGAGCTGTAGGTATCGAAGCCCTGAGCCGCGGCGCCAAGGAAGTGTATTTCGTGGAGCACTCCGCGCCGGCCGCCGCCGCGATACGCAGTAATCTGGAGAGCCTGGGCATTGGCGGCAATTTCAGGATATTACAAGAAGAGTTGCCGCGCGCCTTCTGGCGGATGGAGCGACAGCATGTGGCCGCCGACGTGGTGTTCATCGACCCGCCGTACCGGATGCAGGATGCTTACATGAAGACGCTGCGGGCGTTGGCGGATTCGTCGCTGGTGTGGGCGATGTCGGTGGTGATTGCCGAGCATGAAAAAAAGTTTGATCCCGGCGAAGAGTATGGGCCGCTGCGCAGATTTCGTAAACTGGCGCAAGGCAGTGCGGCTCTCAGTTTCTATCGCATGGGACGTGCGGGGGAATTGCGGGTGTGAACGGCGGCCGCTTACGAACGACGATTAAATTCTCAATGATCGGTGCTCACAAATTTCGCGTAACGATCCGCGCTACATAATCAAATCATTCGAGCGGCGAACAATTGGGTGCTGCATCTCTTCCAGATCGTTCTTCACCATGTTCAGTCCGTAAACGCATTCCTCGAAATTCTTCGATAGACTGGCAAACAGCGGTGCGACCTTGGCGTATTCGAAGTGCTCGAACTTGGAAACAATGTAGTAGCTCTCCTTGCCCGCCTTCACCCATTCGACGAAATTTTCCAGACGTTGGCGGCGCAGCCGAAAATGATTGATGCTCTCCGGGAACATTCCGGCGAGGAACAGCGTGTAGTCGCCGATGTGTTTGCGCACCTGGCGCTCGCGGTCAAACGAAGGCGCGGGGCCATAGACTGGATCGGACTCGATCAGCATCTCGCCTACGTCGGCCAGCGGACGATCCGCCGCGTCGTGAATTTTGTAGAACTGATCGGCTTCGCAGAACTCGGCTAGAAGATGAGAAACGTAAGCGACAATCTGCGGATCGCGAATGCCGATCTCTTCGGCATAGTGCCGTCCCACCAGATCCTGAAACAGCTGCTGCAGTGGATGCGATTCCGGAATCATGATTTTGAGCCCCCTGAACTCCGCAGCCCGCACGAAGTTTCAGCCACCTGCGTGAGTGATATCTCACTTTGATAGTGCAGCGCAAGTGACTTTTGTTTATCGGCACGATTCGTTTTTCAAATTAGTTTGAAGCGCATGGGGCCTAAGCGCGTTGTGCACGGAATCCGTTAGAAAAGGGGCGATTCGCGATGAAGAACCGCCGGATTTCACTGTATTTGCTGGCACTCGGAGCAGACGGCTGCCAATTCGCTGCGTGATCTTCTTGATTCCCCTTTGTAGAATGAGCGTCAACCGGAGGAATCACATGGATCGCCAGCATGATCGCCAGATTTTGCAGAGGCAGAATTTCTCAAGTGGGACCGCGTGGGAACCCATCGTCGGTTACTCTCGTGCGGTGAAAATCGGGCCTTATGTGCATGTTTCGGGGACAACCGCAACGGGGCCGGACGGGAAGATCGTCGGCGTGGGAGACGTGTATGCACAAGCGGTGCAGACGTTGAAGAACATTGAGAGCGCGCTGCAGAAGGCGGGCGCGGGCATGAAAGACGTAGTGCGCACTCGCATATACGTCACGAATATTGCCGAGTGGGAGAAAATCGGGAAGGCGCATGGTGAATTTTTCCGCGATATTCGTCCGGCCACGTCAATGGTTCAGGTGAGCGCGCTGATCTCCCCCGAGATTCTGGTAGAGATTGAGGCGGACGCGGTATTGCCGTGAGCCCGGATCTGGTTCAGGTCAGCGCCTTCGTCATGGTTACGAAGTGACAGGGCAGCTTAGGGTTCAGGCCCTGCGGGAACGGCTCGGTCCCAGTATCGGTGTATCCCCGGCGATAGTAGAAGGCGGGCAGTTCCTTCCGCACACTCACAATTCGCAGATCCACGAAGCGGCTGCCGGCCTTGGCACAGTAATCCTCGGCAGCGCTCATCAGCTTCGAACCCAGGCCTGCCCTCTGGAGTTGAGGATCGACCGACAGCAAGCCCAGGTAAGACCGGTCGCCCCTGAGTTCAACGAAAACGCAACCCCGCACCACGCCTTGGTCCTCAGCAACTTCCTCAGCAGCTTCCTCAGCAACTTCCTCAGCAACCAGGAACACCCCGACTCGAAGCAATCGCCGCACCTCATCCGGGTCGATTCGATCGCGGTCGATCAGGAAGCTCTCGGCCTGCCGAAACGCTGCGTTGATCACGGAAGTGATCGCTTCCGCATCCTGAACGTCCGCTACTCGTAACTGCAAGGCCGTTCCCCCTCTACTGCAGCGCCGCCTCGGACCGTGAGTGGGCCAGAGTCTGAAAGTATAGAATTCTTGCCGCAAAGTCACCCTCAGGCCGGTGGAGGCGGAATCAACTCACGGCCTTCCCCCTTTTCGGCCAGTTCCGACTACCGAATCCGATCGATTCCTCTCAAACCTCTTGACAAGCGCGTTGGCGAGGGCATAATGCGTCCATCCGGTTTGTGGCAGTCGAATTCGGCTTCAGGCAGTTGGGCGGATAGGGTTAGCCTGTCGGGCTAGGTCGGTTGAGCCCGTCGCTCGAACCGAAGGAGGGTTTATGAGCGTTCTGGATCTTTGTGACAGGGAGATCGCCGCGGTGGGCCTGGAAGCCACCGTCGCGGATGCGATTCATAAGATGCTCGACCACCATGTTGGAGCGGTCGCCGTGGTTGACAGCGAGTATCGCGTGGCGGGGATTTTCACCGAGCGCGACGTGCTGCGAAAAATGTCGCTCAGCCATGTGGACCCAAGGACGACTTCGGTGCGCGATCTGATGACCACGCCGGTCGAAATGGCCACCCGCGGTACGCATGCTGGCGAGGCGTTGAGCATCATGCTGGAGCGGCATTTCCGCCATCTGCCGGTGGCTGACGACAATGGCAAGCTGCTGGGGATTCTATCCATCCGCAACCTGCTGGAGTGGCGCGTGGACGATTTGAGCCACGAACTGGACTCGCTCGAACAGTACGTTTCCAATGACGGGCCCGGGGGTTAAGGAAAGCCCTGTTTCGTTTCTGTACTTGATACTCCGCTCCCCTTCCTGCTATTTATCGTCAGTTTTCTCCGGCTAACGCCCGACGCCCTCCTAGTTTCAGTCTACGGAGCGCGTCGGCCAGTCACGCGTGGTCGCTGTTCGCAAATCAAACAATCCGTGGAAAGGGATATCGTGAGGAAGATCTGCACTGTCGTGGTTGCAGTTGCACTGTGTTGTCTGGGGACATCGGGAATCGCGCAAACGTCGCGGCACATCGCGGTTCACGCGGGGCATCTGCTCGACGTGAAGACGGGCAACATGCTTGCCGACCAGACTCTGGTGATCGAAGATGGGCGAATTATCAGCGTCGGCGCAGCAGCCGAGGCGAAGATTCCTGCGGACGCGGTGCGCATTGAGCTGCCGAACGCGACCGTGCTGCCCGGGCTGATCGACGCTCACACCCACCTGACCTTCGATCCCAAGTTTGGATACGAAGAACTCGGAATCTCGGTGCCCCGAGAAGCGCTCGTTGGCGCGAAGAATGCGCAGGTCACGCTACTGGCTGGGTTCACGACAGTGCGCAACGTGGGCGCCAACGGCTACAGCGATGTTGCCTTGCGCGACGCCATCAACGCCGGCGATGTTCCGGGGCCGAGGATGCTGGTTAGTGGGCCGGCTCTCGGAATCACCGGAGGTCACTGTGACAATAATCTGCTGCCTTACGAGTATCACGCCGTGGGCGATGGCGTGGCCGATGGAATCGCGGCGGTGCAGCACAAGGTGCGCGAGAACATCAAGTACGGTTCCGATTTGATCAAAATCTGCGCCACTGGCGGGGTGCTCTCCAAAGGCGACGATCCGCAAGCGTCCCAGTACACGCTCGAGGAAATGAAGGCCATCGTTGCCGACGCGCACCGCTTGGGCCGAAAAGTTGCCGCCCACGCGCATGGAGCGCAGGGCATTCTCTGGGCGTCAGAGGCGGGCGTCGATTCCGTCGAACACGGGTCTTACATTGACGATGCCGGGATCGCCGAGATGAAAAAGAACGGTACGTACCTTGTGCCGACGTTGTACCTGGGCGATTGGTTCCTGGCAAACGCCGAAAGAAATCACGTGCCCGACTTCCTGCTGTTCAAGGCTAGAGCCGTAATGCCCGTGGCGCGCAAGAACATCGCGCACGCCTTTGCCAGCGGAGTGAAGGTTGCCTTCGGCACGGATGCCGCAGTTTATCCCCACGGCCTGAATGCGCGCGAGTTCGCCGTGATGGTGAAGCTAGGCCTGCCGCCACTGCAGGCCATTCAGGCCGCGACCGTGAATGCCGCGGATCTGCTGGGCTGGGTGGGCAAAGTCGGCAGCCTGGAGCCGGGAGCATGGGCAGACATTGTCGCAGTCGATGGCGATCCGGTGAAGGACGTGACCACTCTCGAGCACGTGAAATTTGTGATGAAGGGTGGCGAGGTGCTGAAGAACGAATACGGAAAGTGAAGGCTTTCAGGTTGTCATCCCGAGCGAATGCGAGGGACCTGGGTGTTTGCCGGCAGCCGGAAGAAGTGACGGCGCAAACGAAACCCAGGTCCCTCGTTTCACTCGGGATGACAATTTGTCATTTTTGAAGCTGATGGCGCTAGTGGCTTTCGCGGGCCCGCTCGGTGACCCAGTCCGTCCAGTAGGACGATGCTCCGCTAGCCAGCAGCGGGGCCTTGCCCTCCACGGCATCCACAAAGTTTTCCAGCATGGGATAGTGCAGGTTGGCGTGCGGCGGAAGATTCTCGCGGCCGCCGGGATAGACGAGATCGGGCCCGTTCAGCGGGGATAAGTCCATCTCGCCGTCGGTGCCGCGAATCCAACATTCGTCGCGCTTGACTTTGGAATGCCAGCGGACGTCGACCATTCCGCGGACTCCGCCGGCGTATTCGATCAACACACTCGCGTTGTCTTCGACCGCGTAGTGATGCACCACGTTCGAAAGCTGGCCGGCGACCCGCTGCGGCTGGCCAAAAAGAAAATTCAGAACGTCGATGCGGTGCGAGGCGATATCGAACAGCGGCCCGCCTCCGGCTTTGGCGGGATCGACCAGCCAACTGCGGCTGCCGGTGCCGTCGAACCACATGTGGTTCGTGAGCTCGGCGACGACGGGTTTTCCGATCGCACCGGCGGCCAGAAGTTGCTTCGCCCGCTGTACCTTGGGATAGCAGCGGCGATAGTAGGCGACTCCAAAAGTCTTGCCGCTCTGCTCGCCAGCTTGCAGCATAGTGCGAGCCTCAGCCTCGTTCATTGCCATGGGCTTTTCGCAGAGCACAACCTTGCCGGCGCGAAGCGATTGGATGGTCTGCGGCGCATGCAGAAACACAGGCGTGCCTACGTAGACGGCGTGCACTTCGTCCTGAACCTCAGGATCGGCAAGGGCTTCATCGAGGGTCGCCCAAACGCGAGTGTTGAAGGGCGCAGCTTTCGCGGGATCACGCGTGACCAGGCCGTAGAGAAGACTGCGGGGCTCCGCCTGAATCGCGGGGATGACACGGCGGACTGCGATATCGCCGACGCCGAGGACGATCCAGTTGAGCATGCAATCTGACCTGATTCGCGAACTTGAGCTGGCAAATTCTTGCGGGCTGATGAAGGCGTCCGCCGCTCCATGAACATCGCACAAAAATCAAAAGGCCGGCCTGAGCCGGCCTTCGATTTCGATCTCGCAACAAAAAACTACTTCTTGGGGGCGATTGCGTCCTTGGCAGCCTTGGCGACGCGGAACTTCACCACGGTCTTCGCCTTGATCTGGATGGGTTCGCCGGTCTGCGGGTTGCGTCCCACGCGGGCCTTGCGGTGCGCCTTCACCAGACGGCCGAGGCCGGGCACAACGAAGATGCCGTTCTTCTTGGTTTCTTTGATAGCGGTGTCGGCCAGGTGCTCCAGAAACGCCGCCGCGGTTTTGTTGGGAAGCTCAGTTTTCTCGGCGAGATGCCGAATGAGCTGTGTCTTTGTCAAACCTGCAGCCATGTGTGTTCTCCTCTTAAAAAATCGGTTTAATACTAGCGGGGCCTATCTTATACCCAATGGGCTGTGGAAATCACCTTATTTTACAAGGGTTTTCTAATTCGGGAAGGCGGGATGGGCCATGTTTACAGGGCTTGCCGCGCCTGCCGACGCCGGAGCGGGCCTGCCATGCGTACCAGCGTGGTAACCTGCGAGAAGCCGTTACCACCAGAGGAGCCCGCTCTTGAGTTGCGCTATCTGTGAGATCCGCAAAGAAAAACGCTTTTGCCCCGCTGTTCACGGGCGCATTTGCCCGCAGTGCTGCGGCGAGCAGCGCGAAGTCACGCTCGACTGTCCCATCGACTGTATCTATCTTCTGCAGGCCCGTGAACACGAAAAGCCACGTTCCGCCAACGAAGTTGACCCGGCAGGATTATTTCTCCAGGTCGAACTCTCCGACCAGTTCATGTATGAGAAAGAACATCTGCTCATGGGCCTGACCTATGCCTTGATGAAGGCGGCGCGAGCCGATCGCACTCTACACGATCAGGATCTGATTGCCGCGCTCTCCGCGATGACAACGAGCTACGAGCGCCGTGTGAACTCCGGGCTGCACTACGAGCAACCGTTGACCAGCGAGGCGAGGCGCCGGATTGTGGCCGAGATCGAGACCATGGTCAAGGAGTACCGCGAGGCCGAGCAGAAGCATACCGGCTACACCAGCCTGCGCGATTCCGATGTGCTGAAGGCATTGGTATTTTTGCTCCGCCTGGCGCAGGGGCGGACTTCAGGCCGCCCGAAGTCGCGGGCTTTCGTGGAATTTTTGTTTGCCCAGTTTCCCGAGAAAGAGGCTGCAGTCGTCGCGCCGCAGGAAACGGGGGGCCGGATCATCCTGCCCTAGACGATCTGCCACGGATTACACGGATCCGTGGCTATTTCTTTTGCAGTTTCCGCACTTCCTGTCCTGGCGGCAACGCGTCGAGCAGTTCACGAATTGTTTTCTCGAACACCGGGTGCCGCGCTCCGGGCGCGATCTCCGTCAAAGGTTCGAGCACGAAACGGCGCGCGTGCATTGCCGGATGCGGAACGGTCAGTTCGGGCGAATCGATGACGGTGTCGCCGGTCGCTTCGCCGAATAGCAAAATATCGATGTCGATGATGCGTGGGCCTTTCTTCTGAATGCGCTCCCGGCCCATCTCCCGCTCGATGCACAGAATCGCCGCCATTAGTTGCTCGGGAGTCTCGTTGGTTTTGAGAGCTACGGCGCAGTTCAAGAACCGCGCCTGGTCGGTAAAATCGACCGGCTCAGTCTCATAAAACGAAGAAACCGCGACGATCCGACCCTTTGTTTCCAGTCGTTCGATGGCCTCCCGCAGGTGGTCCTCGCGGTCTCCGACATTCGATCCGAGTGAAAGATAGACCAGGTTGCCCATCGGGGTGCTGTTCAGCCGTGCTCTGCGAATGTACTCTGCGAAATTGCACAGCACAACACTGCGTAGCTGCATAGCTGTTGAGAAGCACTTAGATTAGAAAATCGCACCGAAGGGTCCATATACCTTGGTGACTATCATGGGCCATCCCCGCACCCTAGAATCGCAGGATGACGTTGGATTCCCTGCTCCTGAGTCAGGACCCGGATTTGGTACGCGTGATCCGGCCCACGCTCGAGAAACTCTCGATCGGCGTGGAACTCTGCCAGGAAGCGCGCGCAGGCGCCGACATTCTGATCACCGACAAATTCGATGCGGTGATTGTGGATTGCGACGACCTGAGTGGCGGACTGGCGGTGTTGCAGGGTCTGCGCAGCACGCCCAGCAACAAGAACTCGGTTGCCTTCGCCGTCCTCAACGGGAAAAGGACGACCATGCAGGAAGCCTTCGGCATGGGCGCCAACTTCGTTCTGCAAAAGCCAATCAGCGCGCTCAATGCGTCCCGCTGTTTTCATGCGGCGCTGAATTTCATGGTGAAGGAGCGCCGCCGCTACTTCCGCCAGCCGGTGAAGATGCAGGTCAAAGTTGTATACGAAGGCAAGACTCTGACTGCGACCAGCACCAACATCAGCGAAGGTGGCATTGCCTTGATGTTCCGCGAGGCCCCGCCGAAAGGGGTCGCGCCTCATCTGAAATTCACCTTGCCAGAAAGCAAACTCAACCTGGAAGTGGAGGCCGAAGTCGCCTGGGTTGACATGAAAGGCCTTGCCGGATTCCGCTTTCACAACGTCCCACAGAGTTCCCAGGAACAGCTGGAAAAGTGGCTCGACGAGCAAATGGAACGCGAATTTCCCGGAGCCAAAGACCGCCTGACAGCGGCGGAATCCGAGACCGCGCACTAGCTTGATCCTCGCCCTGCGTCGCACTTCTCACATCCTGAAGTCTTGCGGGGGCTAAAGCCCGCATCGAATGTGTTCGCTTTACGCGGCGCTGAAGCGCCGCTCTTCCACGCCACTCCACGCGTTATCTTCTAAGAACCTTCGGCGCGGGTAACCGCTGGAGGTATCTCTCTTTAGACTTGCGCGTGGCCCTGACCGTGGCACTCTGGAAGATCACTTCTAGGACCCTTCTGGAAAATCAGGGAGAGACAGAATGTTGACCAACGACTTCCGTATTGCCAAAGTGCAAAAAACTCTGCGCTGGTTTGAAGACGACATCCCTCTGCTCAATATGCGAGTAAAAGAGCTGTCGAAAGAGAGGCAAGACTCGGCGCGACAATTTGCCGCTGCGGTGATTGATCAGGCCCGGGCCGAGCTGGAACGGCTGCTGCGAGAGCAGCCGCAGGATATGCAGGATCAGAGCCACACGCCCTGCGAGCCTGCGGACTAAGAGCGGATTCGGGGTTGCCTAGGCGGAAGGAAACAGCAGGTTCCCTTCGGCTTCGCTCAGGGCAGGCTCTCCACTCCACCGTCGCTGGCGCTCCGGCTCCGGGCGGAATGACAGAATGACAGGTTGATACGAACCCTACAGCGAAGATCCCGCCGCGGCTTCTGCGCTAGCGTGGACACTGGTCCGGTTCTCCTCGGAAAAAGTCACTTCCTCCCACAGCGTCTTGTCGCGTAGGATGCGTGAGACCAGCGCAGTATGCATGGCGTGACCGGCGCGATCGGCGACTACATTGCCCAGGATCTGCTTCCCCAGCAGCGCCAGGTCGCCAACCAGATCCAATACTTTGTGCCGGACGAATTCGTCGGGAAAGCGCAGCGGGCCGTTCTCGACTCCGTCGCGGGTGAGCACAATGCAATTCTCGCGGGACGCGCCGCGAATCAGTCCCATGTTGCGCATGGCCTGTTCGTCCTCGCGCGAACCAAACGTGCGCGCCCCCGCAATGTGCTTCAGATAACTTCCGTTGGTGAGTTCCACTTGAAATGTTTCTTTCCCGATGAGCGGATGCGGGAAATTAATGGAATAGGAAACCGAATAAGTATCAGAGGGATAGACCGCGATGAACTTGCCGCCTTCACGCATTTCGAATTCGCGGCGAATTTTCAAATACTTGCGGGCGCGCCGCTGTTTGCGAATGCCCGCCTTCCGAATCATCTCGACAAATGGCCGTGCGCTGCCGTCGAGAATAGGCAATTCCAGGTTATCGAGCTCGACGATGGCGTTGTCAATTCCCATGCCAATGAACGACGAAAGCACGTGCTCGGTGGTGGAAATGAGCACGCCCTTTTTCATCAGACTCGTGGCGTAGCTGACGCGGGCCACGTTGCGGCTGATCGCCTCGATTTCAAAACCATCAAGATCGGTGCGGCGAAAGACGATCCCCGTGCCCGACGCCGCCGGCAGGATGCGCATGGAGACGGGAGCGCCGCTATGCAGGCCGACGCCGCTGCATTCCACCGCGGAGCGGATTGTCTGCTCGTAGGTCAAGAATGGGTCTGAGAGGTTTCCAACAAATGTGAATGATGAATGACGTAGATTACGCCTGTGTTAAGAAAACTGTCTGTGGCAAAAAAGCCACAGTCCGTGGTCAGAGGAGGGCGTTAAGCACCCTGGAAGGCTGGTCTGGAACGTGGTGTAACTGTTTGCAGTAGAGCTTGTTACAGGATATTTAAGGAGTGCTCGGGACGAGGACGTGTGATCGCTGATCTTTACCCTTCTTTACGAACCAACACCACTCAGCGCTTGCCAGTCTGCTTGCCCGCCGGTTTGTTGGGGTCGTATCCGGAATTGGGGTCGAACATCGCCTCGTCGAGTCCCTGATTCATGGTGACGGAGTTGAGGAAGCGCTGGCTGGCCATGTCGCCATTGAAAAAGCGGGTGACATTGTAAGGCGCCATGACGCCTGAAACCGCGCGGTAGTTCTCGTAAACTTCTTCTTCCAGATTCTTCTGCCTGTCGACCGGATCGCGCCAGGAAAACGACTTCTTCACCGGCAGGTGGGTCTCGCTATCCAGGTAGAGCGTGACGCTTTCGTTTTCGGAATTGATCAGGGTCACTTGTTGCGAGGGATGTTGCGCGGCGATCGCGAAGCCATCAAACATCAGCACGACGCCAGGATCGTTGACCCAGGTGCGCAGCACGGTTTCAAGCGAGAAACGGCGCCGGCGCATGTAATCTTCGAGATCTTTCTTGTCGAGGGGATGCGCGCCTTTGTAGGTGAGCTCATATCCCTTGTTTCCGACGTAGAGTTCCGCGATGTCGCGCTCTTTGGTAAGTTCGATCCGCTCTTTGTCAGGAAACTCGGAGAAGCCCCAAAACAAACCGCCCGCGCCGCTGGCCCGCCCGTGATGGAAACCGTAAATCCGTCCCTGCTGCTCGCGGTCGCGAAGCGTCAGGTAGGCTTGCCCGCCCAACGCCTGAATGGCCTGATCGATGAGGGCTTTGGCCTTGTGGGCGTTTTGCTGGCCGTCCGAGATAGCCGGTGCCTGCGCGGCGGAGGAACTGGCCGGCGCCGAGTTCGCGGCCGGCGGTGCCGCCTGCTGCGGCGCCTGAGCCTGCCTCGAGGCGTTCCGAGGCTCTCCGCCCGCCTGCAACCAGGCCGTGCACACCAAAACCAGAATCGGGAGAAACTGTTTCATTCCGCTTGAGGAAGCGATCGCGTGCAATCAGAATTGTAGCGTTTCTTGTGGACTTTCTGCGCGCGGCAGGGAAAGCTCCTTTCCTCCTTTGATGCCGGAAATGTCCGAAATGCAAGCTCGCACGGGCGCGTTATTACTAGAAACGTCGCCATCTCGTAAATCGTCTCGGGAAGGGCGCGACTTCAGCCGTACCACCGGAGCAAATAAAATAGGGGGCCTTTAGCCCCCGGGTTAATGCTCGATCTTACCAACTTGGCTCATGATGAGATAGTTTTGCAACAAGTGCGGTCTACGAGCTGACGGTGCGTCAACGACTGCAGTCCGCCGGTTGAACGCCTGGACGCACGAGGCGGACGCGCTGATTGCCAGTGTCTGCGATATAGAGATCGCCTTGGGCATCGAAGCTGATGCCCAAGGGACGATTCAGTTGCGCGCACTCGGCGGCGCCACCATCGCCGCTTAGTCCCGGTTTGCCCGTGCCGGCGATGACCTGGATCGCCCGAGTCTGCAGATTTACACAACTCACCTGGTGAGCGGCAGCTTCGGAAAAACAGAGTACGTCCGGCGATTGGAACGCCAGCCCAGCTGGCTGATGCAGGTTCGACAAGATGGTCGTGATTTTGCGGCTGCCGTGTCGAATACGCAGAATGCGGCCCTTCGTTTGGTCGACGAGACCGTCTGCCACGTAAAGATTGCCCTCGGAATCCAGTGCCAGGCCAGAAGGCGCGGAGAGCTGGAAGCCGCCGCCTTCGGGTCCGGCGACCATCCAATCGGGCGGCACGCCAGCGTAAATCTCAGCGGAACCATCCTGACGCGAGATACGCCAGACGCAATTTGCATGTGGGTCAGACAGAAAAAACGAATCGTCGTCGGCGACGAGGGCGCCTGCGTAGTCGAGGTAAAGGCCTACGGTATTGGTTCGCTTGGGAGTCCTGGCGAAATTGCTTACGGCACCCGTGTCAGGGTCGAGGCGGCGAAGGATCGTATTGTCGTAGTCGGAAAAATAGAGGTCGCCGTTGGCGTCGATCCACAAGCCTTCTGGGTGATTAAGCGCTACTTGATCAGCCGTGCCGGGCTTCGAACTCATCCTGACGAACTCACCGCCCCCAGCAGCGGAGATGGATTGGCCGTCGTGCTCGAGGCGCAACACGCGATTACTGTAAGTGCTGGCGATGTAAAGCAAACCATTTGGAGCACCAATGGCGAGCGCGGGTTCAGAGAGCTTTAGACCGGGATCGTCCGCATGGATCACCACGGGAGTCGCAGGGTTGCGGCCCACAACGACCGTGATCATGTGGGAAGGGGATTCGACGCTGCGGATGTCAGAAGACTCCCCGATGAACAGGTTGCCTGAAGGTCCGAGGGCAAGTTTGGTTGGATCCATCAATTCCGCTTGGTCGGCGCGACCTCCATCGCCGTGAAATCCCTGAGCGGAAGCTCCGGCATAGAGAGAGACGGTTCCTGTCTTGAGCGAGATACGCAAAACGCGCCAGCGATTACCCTGCGCGACAAAGAGATTGCCGTTTTGGTCCAGAACGATCGCGTGGGGATTGTCATATTCGTTCAACTGACCTTGTTCGCCTGGTAGGCGGAGGCCAATCTCATGCAGCTTGCCATCTTCCGGCGAAATGCCGAAGACGGAAGGTTCCAAGCCTCCGAAAAAAACCGTTCCATCCGAAGCCACGGCCAGAGATTGCGGATAGCGAAGAGGACTTGAAGTCGCGAAAGCGCCGGGCTGAGCCGGGCCAACATTTCCATTCCCCGCGATGATGCTAACGGCACGAGTGGTGAAGGCATAAGTCTTAATGCGGTGGTCGCCACCGTCGGTGAAATAGAGCTTGCTGTCCGGGCCGATCACCATGTTTTCGATGTTGTGGATCAATTCGAGAGCGCCGGACTCCCTATAGGGCAAATCGAACACTTTGGAGATGGTGTGCGTGCCTGCGTCCACCGCAAGCAAGGCGTTGGCGCAGGTGATGTAAAGATTGCCGTCGGCGTCAGTAGCCAGGGCGTAAGGATTCAAAAGCGGGGAGGAAGCAGCGGGTGCCCCGTCCAACTGTTTGCCCCGGACGCCGGTGCCTGCGTAGGCCATGACGCGGCCATCGCGGCCCAGGCGATAGACGCGGCTTTGCGCCTGCACGGAAAAATAAACGTTGCCGTCGAAGTCTGCAGCCACGCCCGACAAAGCTGAAAGGTTGAACTCCGGTCCTGGGATGCTTGCCGGCTCGCCGCCTGCGATGGTTTCAATCGACGAAGTGAATCGGCTCAGATTGACCTTTGGCTGCGGGCGCCAGAAGAGAGAACAGCAGCAATGGGAGGAGGCAATCGTGTTTCATGGAACTGGTGATGCTCGTTTCTACCGGTTTAAGACATCCCTATTATTAAAAGAGGTCTCAATTCCTGCGTAAACAGCCAAATAACGTCAATTTCATTTAATTCTTATCCCGCGAGCACCGCGCCGCCATTCACATTGAAAACTTCCCCCGTAATGAAGCCGGCGTGCTCCGTACACAAGAAAAGCACAGGGGCCGCAATCTCCTCCGGACGGCCTACGCGGCCCAGGGGAATCGTGCTTCGAATTTTGTCGCCGGTCTTCGGATCAGCGAGGGCTCCGGCGCTCATGTCGGTATCGACCCAGCCCGGGGCAACGCAATTCACGTAAATGCCCGAAGAAGCCAGTTCACTCGCCAGGCTCTTAGTCAGGCTGATGATCGCACCCTTGGTCGCGGAATAGTCGCAGTGAAATGCCTCGCCACGCTGGCCGCTGGTGGAACTGATGAGCACAATGTGTCCCGCGGGCGCGCTCGAGCGAGTCGGCAGTTTCATCTGTGCTTTTATTTGTGCCACCGCGTGCTTCGCCAGACCGAACACGCCGTCGAGATTGATCGACATCGTCGAGCGCCATTGTTCATCCGTCATGCGTTCGATGGGAACATCCTGCTCCGGCCAAACCCCGTGGTTGGCAACCAGAATGTCGAGCCGCCCAAAATGCCGCACGGTTTCGGCTACGAGCGCCCGGGCCGCCTCAGGATTATTCAGATCGGATGCAATGGGATGACAGACATCTGTGCCGCATTCTTTTGCGAGCATTTCCGCCTGCGAACGGGCACTACGATAACTGAACGCCACCTTCGCGCCCGCAGAACTGAACATGCGCACGGCAGCCGCGCCAATGCCGCGCGACCCACCGGAGATAAGAGCAACCTTGCCAGAAAGAGAAAGAGGAATGGACATAACCGACTAGTGTCAAGTTTCCGGTCCGCCGTTGCAAGTGCACAGCGCCGCGGATTGTGGCTGAATTCGGCCCCTACCGCGCCGTGGAAGAGCGGCGCTTCAGCGCCGCGTAGGCGCAGACAAAATCAAATGGGCTTCAGCCCCTGGGCTTTCCGCACATTTGCGAACGTAAAGTCAATTCCCCGAGCCCGAGGGCGCCCGCTCCGACTTCAACCCGCGCAGCAGCAAACGCACCAGCATCCCATCAAAACCGGTGCCACTCATCTTCGAGAGTTCGTCGAGCGCCTGCTCCGGCGTACGCGCGGCCGCGAACGATTGCTCGGTCACCATGTTGGCATAGGCATCGGTCAAGGCGATGATGCGCGCCCACAGCGGAATCTCCTCGCCGCGCAGGCCATCGGGATAGCCCGAGCCGTCGAAGCGCTGGTGATGATGTTCGATCGCCTCGCGCATCATCCGGCTGTGCGGGACGGTGCCGACAATCTCTGCGCCCACGTGGGCGTGCATTTTCACTTGGAGAAATTCATCCTCGCTTAGCGGCCCCGTCTTATTGAGCACGCGTTCGGAAATGAAAATCTTGCCCACATCGTGCACCCGGGCGGAATACACCAGGTCAGCCGTTTCTTCCGACGACAGGCCCAGGCCGCGCGCCACAACTTCGGTATAGCGCGCTACCAGATCGCCGTGGCCCGCGGTCTGCAACTCGCGCGACTCGGCGGCCCGGCTCAGGGATTCGATGGCCTCCTTCAGCAGCGGCACGTTGCAGTCTTCCTCCCGCCCGCGCCCGTGCTCGCCGCCGCAGAGCTTGGTCAGAGTGGAAGTCAATTCCTCGAGATGCTCAGGCCCGGTATCCTCGCGCTGCAGGAAGCCCTCGATGTAGGCCGAAATTTGCTGGCGCTGGCGGGCGAAGTCCTGGCCCTCGATAAATTCCTGCGCGGTCGAGACCAGGTTTCCTCCCGAGCGCTTGGAAACGTACATGCCGGAATCGGCCACGCGAATTATGTCTTCGATCGAGAATCCGTGCATGGGAAAACTGGCGACTCCGAAGCTGCCGGTAATGTGGTGTTCGCTCAGCATGGGGTCGCTGGCCAGCCATTGCCGGAGGCGTTCGGCCAATACCTGCGCCTGTTCCGAGCCGGTGTCGGGCATCAGTACGATGAACTCATCGCCGCCGTAGCGGGCCACGACGTTCGATTGCCGCGATTTCTGTTCGAGCAGTCGGCCGACACGGGCCAGCACCAGGTCGCCCTCGAAGTGGCCCATGCTGTCGTTGACCTCTTTGAATTTATCGAGATCGATAAGCACGACCGAGAACGGCCGGCCGGAACGCGAGGCGCGTTTCCACTCCGCCGACAAAGCTTCCCAGAAAAAGCGGCGGGTCTTGATTCCGGTGAGGCCGTCCGTGATGGATTGCTGTTGCAGTTTCTGGAAAACGAAAGCGTTATGCAACGCGGTGGCCAGCAAATCGGCCAGTGTGTTCAGAATCAGCACGTCCTGCGGTGAAAATGCATTCTCGTTGCGGTTCTCGATGTTGAGCACTCCCAGCAGCGATTCGCCGTAGGTAATCGGGATGCAAAGCACGGCGCGGGAGTCGGGAAGAATCCCTGTCAGATTGCCGGGCAACGCGTTCTGTACCAGGGCGCGTTCACCGGTGCGCGCCACGCGCCCCAGAATGCCGGTTCCGAGCGGGATGCGCCGTCCCATGGCGTGCGCGGTCACGCCCGCCTCGGCCTTGATTTCAATCTCTTTGGTCCCGTAGTCGAGCAAGCCGACGCCAATGTGATCGAAACTGAAGTTCTTCTGAATCTCACTCGCGATCTGGCCCAGCATGTGCACCGGATCGTCGCTGGAGATAGCCGTGCGGGAAACATTGTTAAGGAATGCCAGCTGCCGCGACCGGCGCTGCTCATCGGCAAACAGCCGGGCATTCTCCACCGCGACCGAAACCTGGCCCGCGGCCGTTACCAGCACATCCAGATCGCGCTGCTCGAACACGAATTCCCGGTCAGGATTCATCGCGACCATAATTCCAGACGCCTGGTTGCCCGACGACCGGCTGCCCAGAAAAATCGGCACGGCGATCAGGCATTTGGCGGGGCGCTGCGGAACATGCGTGATGCCCAGCCCTTTCCGCGTGTTTTCCAGATCGGAGCGGATCAACAGCGGCTCGCCGTTCCGAATCACGTACTCGGTAAACGCGTTGCGCAGCTCACGGCTGCGCTTGGGCAGCACGCGATTATCACGAACCTCGAGTTCGAAACGAATCTGTTCCGATTCCTGGAACGCGATATAGAAGTGGCTGGTGTCGAAAATCTGCCCCAGTTCGACCTGGATGGTACGTAGAATCTCGTCCTGGTCCAGTCGCGAACTGATGGCTTTGCCGATATCGGTAAGCAGTTCGTACTCTTTGGTGCGGCGATGCGCATCGTGACTGACCACGTAGTTTTCAAGCGTGAGCCCGAGTTGCAAAGCCAGACCAACCATCAGCCGCGGGCCGGACGAACCAAAGCCTCGACGTTCCGCGTGGGGAAAAAGAATCACGCCGAAATTGTGTTCGCGAGTCTGCAGATTGACCACCGTCAGATTCCGGACTTCCGCTTCCGTGAGAATCCTCTTGAAGTCCGCGAACGTTCCCATCGGCCCCAGGGGGAGGGGTTCGGTCATCTCGGCAACATCCTGCACTGTCAAAATTCCACTCTGCCGGTACGCTAGTTCGCAGATGTAGTCGCCGGCGCCGGTTTTCTCCAGCGCTTCAAGAAATTCCGCCGAAAAACCTTGCTGAACCGAAGGCAGAAGGCCACGCCAGCGTTCCGTGATGACGATGGCTGCGCGGTTCATGGGCAGAGCGCTGCGCAGGCGCTCCAATGCGGCCTGCATGTTGGGCACCAGATCGTCGGCGAACAGCAGACGCCGCGGATCTACACCCAGGGTCGACAACGCGAGGGTATTTTCCTGCACCGCGTTGCGCTGGTTTTCAAACAGCACCATCACCATGGCGATGCCCAGCAGCATCTGCGGCACCGGGCCGAACAGGCGGCTGGCGCTACCAAACAGTTCCCCCAGCGGACTCTGCAATTGCCCCACCGCCATGAGCGCGGCCCACAGTGCCAGTGAGATGGCCAGCACCTGAAAGGCCAGCGATCCGCGCCTGTGGCTGTTCACATAGAAAACGGCGGAGCAATACAGCAGAATCACGGCCAGCCCCAGCCCCAAACGGACCGCGGGTTGAACATCCGGGCTGAACACCCCGTTCACGATGTGCCCGCGCAGGGTGAGGAGTGCGAGCGCGACTCCGACTGCTCCCACGGCGGCGTCATACCAGCGGAATCGATAAGAGCCGCGCATCAGCCGCGTCGATACAAAAATGCACAACGCCATCGCTACCAGTAAAAGTTCGCTGACCAAAAATGCAACCGAAGACGCCGGAAAAATATCGAGAACGTAGTGCAGCGAGTAAGCCGCCCAGGCCAGTTGCCACGCGCGGAAGTAGGGTTGCCGGCTCTGCTCGTGAAGATAGGTAAAGACGAAGTACAGCAGAACCGAGACAAAACCCGGAATCAGGACCGTCGTAATGACTAAGTTACCGTTCATAACTGCTCATAACTGTTCATGCGGGCCGGTGAGGACACCTCTAGCCAAACCTGCTGGCTGAGTTTGAGAGGGGAAGCGGTGCATTAATGTTTTCACATCAGCCACGCGAACACAATAGAATTTAAGGACAGTGTCCGTATTCGATTTTTGAATCAAAGGATTGCAACCAAAATCGTTATCCTGCATCGGCTTGACGATGTTTTTCGCTGCCCGTACCATCGAAGAACATCGATCGCACGACATCGAATGGCCGACCGCCGCGTGCAGCCTGCAGATGCACACTTATCTGTAATCTGAATCCATGAATTCATTTTCGCCGAACCAGCCCAGAGTGCGCTTTGCGCCATCACCGACCGGATTTCTCCACGTGGGCAGTGCCCGCACTTTCATTTTTAACTGGCTCTACGCCCGGCGCAACGGCGGAACCATGATCCTGCGGCTCGACGACACCGACGTCGAGCGCAACACCGACGCCTCGGTCAATTCCATTTTTGATGGCCTTAAGTGGCTGGGCCTGAGTTGGGACGAGGAATACAAACAGTCCGAACGGGGGGATCTGCACCGGAAGATGGCGGACGCCATCTTCCAAAAGGGTCTAGCCTACCGCGATTTCACCCCCGCTCACACCGGCGACAGCGAACGCTCCGGCGCACAAGGAACCTGGCTGTTCAATCCCGGGATGCGCGAACTTTCCCGCGCAGAAAGCGAGCGGCGTGCGGCCGCCGGCGAGCCGTTTGCATTGCGCTTTCGCGTGCCCCGCGAGGGGAGTCAAACAGTCCGCTTCACAGACGCCGTTTACGGTGCACAAGAAAAAGCCGCTGCCGACATCGAAGACTTCGCCCTGCTGCGCTCCGACGGCATGCCGACCTATCACTTGGCCTCCTGCGCCGACGACGCCGATCTGCGCATCAGCCACATCATCCGTGGCCAGGATCATCTATCGAATACGTACAAACATGTCCTCATTTTTGAGGCCGCCGGTTTCACTCCGCCGCAGTTCGCGCATCTGCCGCTGCTGGTCGCGCCCGACGGCACCAAGCTCTCCAAGCGCCGCCACGGCCCAGTCGTGAGTGTGACCACATACCGCGATGCCGGATTCCTGCCCGAGGCCTTCATCAACTTCCTCTGCCTGCTGGGTTGGTCGCCTAAAGACGATCGCGAGAACCTGTCCCTTCAGGAACTCACCGCCGCTTTTTCGCTGGAGGGCATCAACCGCTCCAACGCCGTGGTGAATTTCAAAGAGTCCGCGGCCTCTCCACCGGTCATCCCGAGTGAAGTGAGGGACCCAGGTGTCGCCTCCGCCGAGGACACATTCGACCCCAAGGCATTGTGGCTCAACGCCGAACATATTCGCGGACTAGCCATCGATGACCTTAGCCAGCGCCTGCTGCCAATCGTGCACAACATTTATCCCAGCGTCACGCCAGAGAAAATGCAGCGCGTCACCCCACTCATCCGCGAGCGCATCAAACTTCTGCGCGACGTGCTCACCGCCGCTGATTTTTTCTTCATGGACCAACTGCCGCCCTACGACCCAGCCGAACTCATCCCGCAAAAGGGAGACGCGGCCATGGCGCTGAAAGTCCTGCGGCGTGCAGGCGAAGTGCTGCCGAGCGTCGAATTTAAACACGACCCGCTCGATCAAGCATTGCGCGCCGCCGCTCAGGAATTGGGTGTGAAAGCCGGACAGATGTTCCAACCCATCCGCGTAGCCGTCTGCGGCCGCAAGAACGCCCCGCCGCTCTTCGAGACGCTGGAGGTGCTGGGTAAGGAAACCACGCTAGCCCGGATCGAGCAGGCCATTCGGCGATTTGGATAGACAATCCTCCAGCCCATTCTTGCTAGGCTAGGATTTATGCGGCTGTGCCACTGACCCAAATGGCAATATCAGATTTAAGGTGCTTGCTGGTAGAATTGTTAGGCAACGCTTAGAGTTGCGTGTGGCCATGCTCAAGACAAGGGCGGTTTGGAAGGCGCTAACCTATCGCACCCTTCGGTCGCCGCACGTCCTTACCGACGCGCTACGTAGTTTTCAGCGTAGTCAGCCAGGACGTGA